>SDBT01008692.1_pt1 | contig 16551 bp, 22 predicted proteins | sample 2277101 | NCBI WGS metagenome assembly SDBT01 (sample SAMN10404973, study PRJNA504765) | marine sediment metagenome | isolation source: marine sediment core GS10_PC15, 103 cmbsf | place: Arctic Ocean: Southern Knipovich Ridge | collected 2010 | reverse complement strand
CGTCCTCTTCTGATTTCCTGACAGGAGTAGATGATCTTTTTCCTATCACCTATCCACGCCCGGCCTACCATTTCCCGAACATGCATTTTCATATTTCATAATTCTCCGCAATACATTCATTTTTTTTCATTAAGAATAAGCATTTTTTAGTTGCACAGTTCCTTACATAATAGGTGCAGCTTCTTTGCTTACGCCCGTCCTCTGCTATCATACACCGGAGTTTATTGTATTTGTATTTCCGGTGGTCAACCTCTTTACCATCTTCACGTTGGTGCCATGACGAATCAATGTCAAAAGGGTCACTACTTGTCATTATCATTCTCCTCTTCATTACTTAAAAGCTTGATTGAATTAGTTCGACATCCAGTAGGACTTTAGCTATACGTCCGTAACAGCCCTGTAGTTGCCATACCAGACCTGAATTAACTAATTCTTGAAAGAGGGCTATGGTTTCCTCTACACTTAAGTCACCTGCTTCCCAATCAAGCATTGCATTCATTCTTTGCAGTTTTCTCATCATAATTATGTTCCTCTCTTTTAAAGATTATAGGTTAAAGCTTCTATAAGCCCTGCCAACTTGCGCTGGTAGGGCCTAAGTAGCTTTAAAGCTACAGCTAGCCCTCAACCGCATCCTTGGTAAAGTTCCTGGATATAATATTCTCTTTATGATACACTCTTGTGTCAATGATTCCGGGCCTGTCATACAAGCGCCTGAATGGAGACCTTGACTTTTGATAATTTGAACTTAAAATACAAGTGCCACAATTATCTTCCGGTACCTTACTTGCAAAACAGTTTATACAGCTATTGTCTCTCATAATTTTTAGTTTCCTCCTTTTTAAGGCGTCTGAGTTGCTTTAAGATTCTGTTTTCTTTCTGTTTTAATTCTCTTATTTCAGACCTGATCGCTATTATTCGGATTGATAGGCGTATCTTATGTTCTAACATTTATAAATACCTTCGCGTTAATAGAAAGTAACTTGCTTCTACTCGCTTCATCCAATAGGGTTCATCGGCCTTGCTTCCTGTCAGACAGCTGTAGCGGCACATATGTCTCCAGAACCTTTTAGATACCTTAAAGGGTGGTACGTTCCGGCTGTTTTTCTTAAAGCTTTTCATATTCATTTTATTTGGTATAATTTCAAATACCTTAGGACTACCACAGAACGGACAATACTCTGATTCATACCGACTGTGCCTATACATTTCCTTACAGCCCAAACATTCGCGATCTTCAAGATCCTCATAGATTAGTTTTATACTCATAGATTTATTTACCTCCTTGCCTTAAAATTAATAATGCCACTGTTGACTTAGACCACAGGACAGTCCAAGCGGTCTTAAAATTAAACTCTTTCCATACTTTGAAAAAATGCCATTTAGTTATCGCTTCTGACATGATTCTCCCTCTTGCATAAAATGTATTGTTACCGCATAAACATTTCATAGTATTCTCCTTTGGTTTAGGGTTAAGTGCTTTATAAGGCCCTCAGATTGCGCTGAAGGCCCTAAAAGAATTTAAGCCGGTGTATACCTACCTTTTTTTCTACCAACGGCCCTACCCATTCTGACGTCCCTTGCAGTAGCCATTTCACCACTATGCTTAGCCTGGAAGCATCCAAAGCAAATAGGCCGTTTTTCCTTTTTTTCAAGCATACCTTTTTTGAGTAAGGTATTGCAACCCTTTGTCGGACATTGTACATCTGAGCGTTCTTTGTAACCATCTGATTTTTTCATAAGTAATAAGTCTCCCCCTCTTTTTCGGTTAGATGTTTTAATGAATTGCAAAGACTATATTTATGTCATTCTTTTCCTTACATAGCATACATTTACTACAATCTGTAGGGCAAATGGTAAAGGTTTTATTTTCAAACCTTACTTGCCTATTACAACTTGGCCTTGCGGCTAAAAACCGATGTCTAATTATACTTTTATCCTTAGCAATACACTTCCCATTATTACCGACAGCATTCGAGCTGCCCTTAACTATAAAATTAATGGTCTTGCTAAAGTCCAAGTCTTCACGCGCTGTGTATGTATAAGTAGTGATACCCCAAGATGCTTTTAAGTAGCCTGCAATATAATCAAGTTTGGTAATGCATTTTTGACTATGGAAGTCTCCAGATTCATTCAATCTTAAATATTTGATTCTTGACCATACCACCTTGTGCTTTTCAGCTATTAAAGAAAAATCATGCAAAATATTCGCTGTTGAGTTATTCAACCAATAATGCTCCTGCCTATTGCGATATGGTAAAACCCTAGGATATTGATGCTCGGCTCTACGTGCATAACATTTATTTCCAAGCTTGCAAAATCCACGCAATCTTGACGGGCACGTTTCAGCGCTTCCCATGTTAAGAATCACGGTATCCTTACCTATTTTCAAGTTACCGATTACCAATGATAAACCGTCATATTCCAAGTACTTACCCATAGTAGTTATTTACCTCCTGTTGCCTTTTTGCGTAGTTTAACCTTATTAACTGCATTCTTAAGGAAATTATCTTCTTTCCTGTCAAATCCTGCTATCACTGTATTTTCATGATGTTTAAAGAACTTGTGAACTTTGGTGCCTGCCTTATTTAATGTACTGTTGGACTTCATGGCTTAAACCCCTCCTATATGAATAATGATTAATGTTTAAATGCTCTATAGGCCCTATCAACTTGCGCTGGTAGGACTTAAGATAATTTAAACAAGTTCTACGTTGTCTAATTTAACACTAGTAACATACACGGTATCTTGCTTGCTTATTCTTTTAATATCAGCGATAAAACGCTTGACTGCTGGTTCTGCGTCCCAGGTTTCTATAATCTCTATAATTACGCTCTTTTCACTTGTCCCATTCCAATGTCCTTGTGCTTCAAACAACGTGTAGCCAGACGGAAAGCGCTTATTTGCCTCTTTTAATAGCAATTTCCGGTTGATGTCTTCGGTATATACTCTGAAACAATACATGGTTTTAATTTCCTTTCCTTTTAATAGGTTTAGTTACAGTTAATATTTCATTTAATACTTGCTTAAGTTCCTTATTCAATACATTTTTTCTTGCTTGGATATCAGCTATTTTATCTGCAAGTTCTAAGTATGTAGCTATGCTGATCACCTCCCCTGATATTCAATTTCAAGTATGCCCTTTTTTATTAAAGAAAGCAAAACCTTTGTAATTTGTTCCGAACCTTTGGCTATCTCTTCTTTAACTTTATCCTCATTAATTACTAATTTCATTACGTTTAGCTCCTCTTTTTACTTAAGGTTTATATCAATAGTTCATAACCGCATACAAGGAAGCGAACCTTGTCATTAAGCACTTGCTATTAACAAGCTTTACCAGCTAATGCGAATATCAGCCATCAATATAAATATCAATATTTGGCAGTCTAACTATTTAGCAATATCAGTGGTTACATACGCAACTTGGCTAACTGCTGCCTCTTTCCCTTATTTGCGGGTTACTACGGTCTTATCGAATGCCGCCCGGTGTAAGGTGACATATTAACACTGCAAGTAACATGCCAACTGCTAATAATAAGCATAAATACTTACTGAAGCTTTGCGGCTGTAAGCTTGAGCTAGTATCAAGCTAAACAAATGATATGTAGGATATCAAGATAAAGTGACAATTTATGACAAATAAGTGACAATTTACGCGCCACTATACTTAATAATAACGACATTAAATCCATTAATGCGCCACATACGTAGCATTATGCGAGTGTGTCTCAAGTGTATCATAGTGTACCAGGTTGCTATGTGAGACACTTAGTCTGTATGATATCAGTGTGTTAGCTGATAGTGTATCAATAGAGTGTCTCGGGTTTAGCTTGTAGGAAGTGCACTGCCTGGTAGTACATCCCCCTGTTATTAGCTTCCCTTATATAAGGTATGGTTACACAAAAAAAAAACACAGATACCTTTACGCATGCCCTGAAAGTATAGCCAACCACTTATCCTACCACTACGCAGCCCATGAGCTAAACATATCACGAGCATGATCGCACTAAGCCTGTGATATCCTTGAGCATACCTTATTAGTTTACATAATATATCTTATCGGACGTTGCATCTAACCGCTGGTTATTACTATATATATAATAGAAGGCACATCAATATAGTTTAGTATGGTTGAATATGATTAAACTTGTTAACTCGTATGCAACCCGATGGGGGAACATTCACGTTTTCAGTATAACGTAAGGCTACACGAATTTTTCTGTTAAATATAATCCTAAGCAAATCTTCACCCACAACCTTTCCCTTAACTTCAAGATCAAACCACGGCATATAGGGCAAATCAAGATTAACTTGACCTACCCTATATGCTGATATACCCTATTAAGGGCTCGTCCAGTGAGCGACCTCTCAGGAGGTCACCCTCAACCTCGATCATCTGAGGAGGTCTACACTAAAACTTACGAAACAGGATACCATTTACTCTGACAGCCGTTGTAGCTTCTTCTTCTTCTTCTTCTTCTTCTTTTGTAATATCTACCGGTACCTTACAAGGATCAACAGCAGAATTAGATATAGGGTTACTCGTGTCAGCCGCACCTTTTATCTCAAGCTTAGCTCGGTCCACTGGCTTTACATCTTTACGATCTAGGAATGACATAGTTATATTGTCTCCATTTGTTGTTGTTGTACGAATACGTACAGTTAACTTGTATGGGTTAGATAGGGGACCACTTGTTCATAAGTGATGCCCATTTGGACAATAACTGTCCTATAGACAACTTCTTCTTTTTTATTATGGTAGCCCCACTTGGACTCGAACCAAGGTTGCCAGCGTCAAAGGCTGGTGTCCTGCCACTGAACGATAGGGCGTGATTGTAACAGTCACACGTAGGGCAGATATTGAAAAATTCTTTATAGCCACCGCACATAAATCCGAGTTCGTTTATACGTCTACAGCTGATAGTCATCATCCATCCTCTCCTTCCTTATCTTCTTAAACAATATGGTACCCCGCCAATTCGCCTACAGGGGTATGTTGGTCGGCAGTACTGGGATCGAACCAGCTACCCCAAGCTTCCAAAGCCCAGGAGCTTCCAACAGCTTACTCCCGATATGCTATTCACTACTACCATGATGACCAAAAGGATTAATATTTATCTTTGTATCTACTCTTCCTTCATTAAGCCTCAAGGCCAGCTCATCTATCCACTCTGCAGGGATATCTTTACCAACTCCAACACACCCGAGCATAGCTTCCAGGATGTGCTTTAAGCGCTTCTCCCGATATAGCCTTTGTGATGTTCTCCTCCCTGTATTTACCATTATCTTTTGATCAGAACAATGGGCACAATAGTATTTAAGCATCTGCCATATTCCAGCAAATAGTTTATCTGATAACTGACAACAGTACATTTTCTTTCCTTTGTATTTATAGAAGATGGTGACAAGCCATTTGCCTTCCTTGCGCCTTAGCCTTAACATTTTCTGCCTTGTCCTTGGTTATGATCTACCACTACACCCTTATTAGAAGTGAAGCTATAGCCAGACTCATGCCCATCTGTCTTGGACTTCCCGTAGGTGTCCTGGAACTTAAGGCCATAACCGTTTGCAGCTCTCATTCCTTTGATCTTGAATGACGGGGAGCCTGGTAGGAGCTTACCTAAAGCTAAATCGATTAAGGTATTACAGCCCTTACATTTAATAATTTTCGGATTCTTACGGGATTCACCGATGAGTAGAACTTCATTTATTGTGTCACAGTCTGGGCACTGGTAATCAAGTAATGGCATCCTATGCTGTACCCCCGTTAGTAGGAGAAGGACCGAAACTAGTACCACTCCTATATCTTCCATCAGTGGCAGCTATCTTAGCTTTAAGTTTAGCTGCATATGCTTCTTCCCTTGTAGCCTGAGCTTTGCGTGCTTTTGCTTCCCGATCTTCACACCATTTTGCGTAGTTGGACTTCTCTTCCGGTCCAAGTTTAGATTCATCAAGCTTGTGGTCTCCGCACCAATCTCCAGGGTACACTACGGGGAAGCCTGTCATTGAAGGAGCATGCCTCCGACATCTACCGATTTCGATTAGCTCCATTACCTTATCAATAGCTGTTTCCATAACGCCAGTTTTCTTTACGTAGGACATACAGGTCTTACATCTCATACCTTTGGATCTGTGTATCCAGTTATCTTCTTCTTCTTCTTTTTCTTTAATTTCGTTGCTGCTCATCTTGTTATATTCTCCTCCCTGTATTTACCATTATCTTTTGATTAGCGCCTGCCAGGATCTCCTCAATGGATTCACCTTGACATAATCTAATGTGTACCTCAAGCTCATCGTCCAGCTCAGCAGCCTGCGCAACTCTCTCCTGATCCAGATCATATACATCCAAGACCTCAAGGAAGTGACCAACAAGCATTGCAAGGGCATCGAGCCTATCATCGTGATGTAGTGCTCCCTTCTCTTTGGTTAACCGTGTCATCTGATAGAATAGGCTGTACGCTTGACCTATGGCCTCCATTGTGTTGAGGTCATGTTCAATGACGGCCTTAGACATAATGAGCCTGTGCGAGTTCATGACTGGCTCTAAGGTATCAACGATACGGATTTCCTTCTGAAGATGTTGTTTAATTTCTTCCACCTGACATCTGTGATATTTAAACAGGACAGGTTGAAACATCTTGGTAAACATACCATCACCAAAGTTGTCCTCTATGATGATATCATGGACCTTGTATTGCTTAGCTTTCTTTGCAAGATAGGTTAGGACTTGATCGTCATAACCTGATACGATATCCGGCAGGAAGGACTTAGACCCATCTACTTCTGGAATCCATATATTTCCGTTCAGCTGTAAGCCTACAGCAAAGGATGTCTCATCCTTACCCCTACCGGAGGGATCGATGACCATAGCTCTAAGCTCATAGTCTCTGAAATTATCCTTATCATAATACATCGGCTCGTACCAACGGTCTCCTGAGAATCCAGGGTTACGAAGATCAGTTATAAGCTGTTCTTTACTTGATCCATATTGTATTGAGGCCGGGGCTTTTTCTATCCCAACGGAGCTAACGATTATGTCTGATGTTTTCAAAGGATATCTTAAAGCATCAGATAGTCTTGTGTCCAACATAAATTGAAGAGCAAAGCCAGTACGCCCGTAGGCAGTCTCTCGCTTTAACAATTCAATTTCGTTGAACCGTTCAGGATCTGTAGGTGTACCAACTGCTGTACCGTCCTCTTTCATCTGTAGTATCATCGGAGCCAAACCACCTTGATACCCTTCAATGGTTTCGTCATCCGGGACTCGGGAGGGCCATATATTACAGTGGTATCCCTTTGACCTTAGGCGATTGTAAACCGACTCTTCCGATTGGGGTGTACCTAAATAGGTTATATCTCCACCGGGGGAAAGGATTGCCTCGAACTCCATGACAGTATCAATCAACTTCTCTCTGCGATCTTGAGTCATACTATTCTGGGCTGATTCAATATCATCAGCGATAATATGGTTGGCTCTGGAGCCGGTCATCTGACCGAAGACGCCAACTGACTTAACTGATGGAGCGTGTGAGGCACGTGCTGGAGCAACATCAAAGGCAATGTTAGACTGCCTCTGATCTCTCCGGGGGATAAGGTGATTCAGGATAGGCATTTCAAGAATCAGCCGTTTGGTGAATATTGAGAAGTCATCGGATCTGGACTTACTGGCTGAGACTACAAGGAACTTATCCTGGGGATCTCCCAGGAGTCCCCAGCAGACTTTAGCTGAAGTTATCCAAGATTTACCCACTCCTCTAAAAGCTTCTACCATCTTACGATCATGTTCCGGGCTACACAAGTATTGAGCAATATCATACTGCACCAGGGTTGGTATAGGCAAAAGCAAGTGCTTCCAAGCTACGTACAGAAAATTCCTAAAGTCTAAAACAATAGGATCATCTGCTCTAAGAATCCCTTTGTATTCTGGCATACTACTCTTTAGTTCCTCCTCCCTTTATCATCGTAGGGAAAGGTATAGCATCAGTCCTTTCCATATCTGGATCTTCATCATCATCATATTCGATAGCCCCATCCCCACTCTTTCCCATAGGAGCAGTGAGCCGACCATTCTCGTGCAGTACCTTTCTAAGGATCTCCAGGGTAGCTGCAGGGACTTCATCTATGATCCCGGTAAGGCAATCAATGAATCGATCTTCTATTATATCAAGTGTATCTGAGTTTAGCTTTCTTTTACCACCGGGCATTATATTCCACCTTTTGAAATGTAGGATCGAATGACAAAGATAGCAACAGCAAAGATTGCAGCAAAGTTAACCCAAGTCATCCTTTTATATACACTGATCCCTTTGGAGTCTTCTAAGATCTTGACTACCCATTTTAGGTCAGTTTGCATTTCCTTTAAGCGTTCTTTCTCTGAGCATGTTTCACCATTGCACATATTATCACCAGCCACCTTTACATTCCACCCGGAAAGTACCAACCTGTTGCGGATACCTGCATTTTATTACCATTGATTACAGTCATTCGTACCTCAATTGTTTGTGTAGCATCAGTCATTAAAATAGTAGTGTTTTGAGGATCTGGGTTAGTTGCCTTTACATAGCATATACTAAAACCTACTCCTGCTGAACCATTTGTTCGCACTTGTATTATTGAAGTACCATCTACATATTCGCCAATTATATAAGTAGTACACTTTGTAGAAAAAGCAGGCAACTCCATTATTATATCTGACCAAGTAGTATTAATATTGGTCATTGCAAGAGCTTCATATCCAGAATCATATTTAACTAAATCCCCACCGTCATGCCAGAACGGAAGAATATTATTACTACCATTAGTTAGTACAGCAAATATACATCTATCTGCCCCATTATACCATCCATGCCTTAAATTGTTCCAAGCTGGATTAGTAGTAGAGAATATCAATTCACTTGCAGTTAAAAGATTTACTCCTCCATTAGTAACTATAGCGGAATCATCGACATATAAATAATACCATGTATCTGCTCCTGCCCCTACAAGTTGCTTTGTCAACTGGCTATCACTATAAACTAATTGCTCTGTTGTGCCATAGTGATGATAAACAAACGGATCAATATAAATTTCATCAGCATCTTTATATGTGAAGCGAGCTCTATTAACAAAACCTGAAACAGCAGTAATAGGATTAACAAAAGTTTCAATTGGATTAGCCGTTGATTTTGGCGTAGTTACTGTACCACAAAGCAAATACTCTTCAGCATGAGAACGTGGTGAAAATGGGGTAGCAGTTGAGCCAAGCTCAAGTTTCATCCATTGGATGTAGATTGAGCCAGTTGTGGAGATTGTACCTGCACCTGATGCATCAACTAAAACAAAATAAACACTTAACGCACTTGTAGTATCACTTAGAGTAAGCGTTGTGGTATATGTTATATAATCAGTCCCAAGAGAGGTTATAGCAAGGTCAACGCTTTCATCGACAGCATAGAGGGTAATTTTCCCAGGCAAAGTAATAGCTGTTGACGCTTTTATTCTAATTGAAAGAGTAACTGTTTTTCCCCTGTACTTTTTATAATCCTTAATTGCTTGAAACATACTCCACGTTCTTGCTGCTCCAGCTGTACCAACATTTGTAATTTCGAGTTCACAACACTGCTCAAAACCCACTTCCATATCAGTAGAATTTTTCTTTACATTTGTACTTGGAGCAGTACCAGCACCATCAGATTTATTATTAGCATAGCCATCCATTATGTAAGTACCAGCAACAGGATTAGTAAAAGAAATGGCCTCCTGCCAGATGGAAAAGTCCTGATTTATTAAAATATTATGATTACGAGTAGCAACTTCAGCAGCTGCCTGAGCTGTTTCAGCAGCAGCTTGTGCAGTCTGTGCATCAGTCTCAGCAGTCTCAGCATTAGTTTCAGCAGTCTCAGCAGCAATCCTAGCAATCGTAGCATCAGTCCAAGCAATTATAGCTCCATTCCAAGCAGTCTCAGCATTAGTCTCATGACTTTCAGCAGCAGCTACAGCAGTATTAAGATCTGCTTGAAATGTATCATCTAAGTGCTTCTTGGTTACGACATCCTGATCATTAGTCGGATCACCAACATTCTTTATAGGATAAGTCTCAGCATCCCATTCTGAATCAGAGGAATCCAAACCCATTTTATCAGCATGCTCTTCAAGCACTTCCTGCATAGCAAAGAAGTTCTGTTGTGAATCAGTATCCAAGTTATCTTCAGACACTGTGTTTCCCGCCTCGAAGTCCACCAGGCGCTCATCTTTGGGAGTTACCCTTTTGATAAGCACGATTGCGGCAGCATCCGGCATAGCAGATAAAGTAATTGATGAGGAGGTAGCCCACGTAAAGGTAGTGTCTTCAACAGCATCGACATATGCTTCAACGTGATCTACATTTATAAAAGGGAAGGTGACAGTAAAAGTCTGTGTTGCACCATCAGCCTCGTATTCAACATAACTATTAGCCATTATTCAAAAATTCCTTTTTGTTCTTCTTCTTCTTCTTTTTCTGTACTTTGTTTCTTAGCTTTTTGGATTGCATTAAAAATTGTATTGCCTCCACGAGCTAAAGTGATCTGAGCATTAATCAAAAGATCCATGTTCTCTCGTTTGTAATCATCTAAATCATCTCGGGCTATACCATCAACGTGTCCGATTGCCATGAGGAGATTCATCGTTTTTCTAATTTCACCCATTGAGGTTTTAATACCGGTTAGAGTATTAAAATCACTTTCATTCATCAGGTTCGTTACTTGATCAAACTTTAACTCACCGATCAATCCGTTAACACTTCTCATTATCTTTTGACCTTCTTCATACCTATCATAAAACCGCGCTATACTCTCAGCAGTCATAGAAGGATGTCTTACGAAGAAAGAGCGAGCTATAGGATACTCTGTCCAGTTCTGTGTAGGCTTAATGGAGTCTGTAACTAAGCCTGACTCTTTAGCCATCTTATCGATAGCTGTAAGTGCTAATTTCCCAAGGGTACCTGTCCAGGCATTTGCCATGTTCTCTATGCCAATAGGAGACCGGGCAACACCTAAATCCCTAATACCAGGGATCTGTGCTAAGATCTGTGAAAACGACTTAGCTACTTCGGAAGTATGTTGAGTGTACATATACTCTGGGAGTTTACCTTCATTACCCACTGAGACCAGCCTGCGGCCTCTGAAGAAGTTGAAATTAGTGTAAGACTCTACAACCGGCTGCAAAGCAGTCGGAAGTAGATTAGGCATAGCAAGCCCAAGTAAGGATGAAGCAAGATCATTGAAAGCATTAGGATCATCATCTAACATATATTCCATAGCTCTCTCAACAATCGAACCAGCAGCCCCTAACTCATGCGGCTTTGGTATTCTTACGATAATACCATTAGTTAGCTTAGTGACCCAAAACAAGTCACGCTGAACCTTCGGTACTTCCTTAATGTCTGGATCGCCATGGTTCTTTAAAGCGATTAACATACTTGGGACCACAATGGCTACGCCTAACTTAAGTGCAGCTATCGGGCTCTCAGAGAAAGTCCTGAAGACCTTGGAGTGTCCCTGGACCGTAGCATTAAAGAATGCCGTGGTCTGGTTCATTGCTTTGGTTCTTTTACCTGTACGCGCAAAGTCAAGAGTTATCTCACGAGCCTCAAAGGCAGACTCAGCAGTTGTCTTAAAATCTGACTTACCGCCAAGCCTCTTTTTCGTTAGCTTAAACTCAGCCATACGCGTGGATAATTCTATATGCTCAGAGAAGTCTCGGAGCATCTTTAATGGGGCCAGCTTCGCCACAGTGTTCTGAAACTTTGTTCGTCTTATATCATTAGTTATAGACTTCCTGATCGAGGGCCTATCAATAGCAATCAGAGTAGAATTTGCACCACCACCCATCAGGAACTCTTGGTACAGCTTTGTTTTCTTTTGCTTGGAAAATAGTTGTCCAGCAATATCAATTCCGAGGCGGGGAATCCATCCGGTATTCTTAGAAGTTACATAACTCATAACAGCGTCACGAGTAGCATTCTTAGCTCCAAAGGTTGGTGATAAAGTTGCCCCGGCCCTAAGCGTAGAAGCGAAAGGCTTTAACAGTTTTGCTACCGTACCTATGTTTGATACACCTATTGTCTTAATTAAATCAGAAATTTCCTTATCAATCTTGTATGTAAGTCTTTTACCATCTTTGAAGTAAGCAATAGTACCCTCTTCTTTAGCAAAGAAGCCCTGCCTACCCGTTGTCCTATCAATATCCAGAACCTTCTTAAAGTCCTTAGTTTTAAGGATCTTAGGTTCACCGACCTGTTGTAGGAACTTATTACCAAAATCAAAAGCGGTAGTAAGATCTATAATACTGGCAGCTATCCGTTGATTCTCAACAGCACTAAGATTCTCCATTGTACGAAGCATGATAGTCTCAAGCGGATCGTAGATCTTTTGATTGCCACCCTTCATAGCCTTAACTGGGTTTATAGCAGCGAGCCCAGCAGACAGTTGAAAGGTTGGAGTAGAAGCATCTTTTTGCCAGTACCTATCAAAAGGTATATGGTACTTACCTTTAGATACCATAGCATCATACGATTTTTGAGTTATAATTCCAACATCAGCCATCTGTTTCAGTGAAGCATTTTGAAAGTCAACCAATTCAAGTAAGGTTTTCTCATACTTAGCATCCAACCTTTTGGTATATATCTTTTTATTCTGATGTTCAAATCCAGACACTTTACCCTGGGACTCGATCTCAATAGCTCGCTTAGCTACAGCATAATTTCTGAATACATCCAGCTCAGCTTCGGGCATCTTCAGGATATCTTTATAAGCTCGGGTAGTACGTTTAAGAGTGTTAACATCATAACCACCAAACTCATAAAAGTGTGTGACCTTACCGGCTAAGCCATTAGCGAGCTGAGCCAGCTTAGCAGGATTGTCCACTGCAGCTAACTTCCGGATATTCTTTTTACCACCAACAAGATCCTCAATCCATTTATTCAAAGGATGGACCTCATTGACAAGATCAGTAATTGCCTGATCCTTTTTCTTTTCGATTCTCTCTTTAAGTGTTCGTTTACCAGCTGTCTTAGAATCAACCACACGCTCGCCTATGCGTGCACCTACGTCACTCTCGCCCAGCTCTCTGCTCGGCTTAGGATTCAGCTGTTTCCTACTTAGCATCTGCTCAAGTATAGCATTGTTTTTCTGAGCTGCCATATAAGTCTCACTTGGAAGACTCCCGGTCTCAGCATAGTAGTCCATCAGATTGTCCTTGATCGTTTCTATGTCATCCCGGTAACGCTTCTTATTCATCTTATCAAACTCTTTAATACCTTTCTTAGCTAACCCTGGAGCAGCTTTAACACTACCACCAATATGCATAGCAAGTAGAGTCATAGCTGTTTGAGCGAAGTCATCAGAGGTAGGCAGTTGACCTTCCAGAGCTGAACTAACAGCTGTCATAGTGATAGCTTCGATAGGCACTTTATAACCCAGGGCTACAGCTTTCTGTATAGCTGCAGCGGGAGCTCCACCAGCAGCACCACCGGAAGCACCAGCCAGCCATGACTTAGCGGTATCCTTTAAGGCACTGCCAGCACGTACAGCAAAGTCTCTTCCGTTCTTAACTTCACCTAAACGCATTCGGTCAATATAGACTTTCTTAATAGCAGCTGGTAAAGCCATTGCCCCACCAGCTCCTGTTACTGGAGTAGCACCACCAAGTAGGTAGCCTATCCCGAAGTATGGCAGATCAGGGGTTTGACCAATACCATGGAAAAACATTCCCATTAATGAGAGTTTTCTATTCTTTAAATCATCGTCAACATCAGCAGTCTTACGGTTTAACATACCGAAGATCGATTCCTGGTATCCTAAACGCATGGCATCATACCATTCATTGACTGAATCAGTAACGTACTTTGTGAATGGACTACCAGACTCCTCATCATTAAAGGCATCAGCAATACCAGTATCTGGCATCTTAGGTTGTTCCTTTGGAGCTGAGTCAACACTCTCCATCATTCTCCAAGGATTATCCTCATCCACAGCGGTCCGGCTGGTATCCATCTCTACGTCAAGACCATCAAAAACTCCCATAGTAATTAGTTCCTTTTATTATTATTATTAATTTCTAATATGCTTCGCCTAATTCTTCGATATTTGCATCGTATAGCTTACCCATCTTTAACTTGTATTTAGCTTGTGCAACTCTCTCAGCTTCGCTATAGATCATAAACTTCTGTTCTAAGCGCTCACGTACTGCGGGTCTTGCTAACATTTCATTGATGTAATCGGTATCATATCTAACCTCTTCACGATAAGCGACATCAGTGGCAAAGTCTCGAAGAGTAGTAATTCCAGGGGAAGCAAAGAATTGTTCTTTACCTTTACCAACCTTTACAAACTTCTTGGACTTGATCATTTGCTTGGTTCTGGTTACTGTCTTCTTTGTTAAATTCATATCAGCGACATGTGCTTTGATTTTATCATCTAAGCTTAGTTCATACGAGCGTCTAATCTGATCCGGAATTTTCCAATCAAAGGGCTTTCCTGCTCTTTTAGCTTCATCATATGCTTGATTGATTTCCACATAGGCATCCTTGGCATTGTTCTGTACAACAGCACTGTGAGCTGCCAGGCCAATTCCACCTTTGGTAAGAGAATCATTAACAGAAAATAATGTTCTTTTGAGTCTGGACATTTCAGGAGCTTCCATCATATTGAAGTAAGCTATCAACTTGTTGCCATCGTCCACGGTTACAGTATTGCCGTACATTGCTTGAATAGTAGACTCATGCATAATCTTACCGATGTAAATATCCTTTAAGGCTTGATTAAATGCACCAGCATCAGTAATTTTGATGTCACGCATTATGCCATTACGGACCCGATCTTTAATCACACCATCAATATCCGGATTGTCAAGAAGTAGCTTCATAGCCTTATCTGGATCGCCAGCATGCTTTACTTTAAAGACTTCATTCAAACCAGCAGTAGTCTTCTTTAATTTCGTAGCGCCTGCAGCAGAATTATACTGAGACCAAGAATTAGAAAGAAGAGACATAGATTCTTTAGCTTGTGTTGCAGTATCTATACCCAACATTTCCCAATTCTCTTCAGCTCTTATAAATTCAGTCATAGCAAAGTAATTAGGAGTACCATCAGAGTTCTGCATGATCGGCATTTCCTTAAGTATTTTGTATACCTGAAATGGAAGACGATCACCAGCAGATTTCTGAGCTTGGTATATTGCTTCCTGTGCACCCCGACCACCAGCAGTGTTCTTTGGCTTCAAGCCTGTAGCATCAGGTGTATCGAATACATCAAGCATGTTTGGTGACTTCTCAATAGCTATTGGCTTAAGTACTGCCAACATCGCACCATTTACTTGATTACTATTAAGACCATAACCCTCAGCTCCCGTCTGTTGAAGTTGAGTCATTAATGTTCTGGTCTTCACTGCCTGTTGTTCTTTAGTTAAACTCCGATCTGTATATATAAGCATGGTCTGATTCTCAGTAATAGATTTTACTCGCTCCAGGCCAACTTCTTTAAGCTTCTTTGTGACAATAGCTCTTACTGCAATCTCCGTATCCTTCCTTACTTGTAAGACCCCTTGAGCTATACCTTCAACGTATGCTTCAGGTTGGTCCTTAGTAAAGTCCTCTACGGTTTTGTCCAACATGTCAGTAACCGATTGATAAAACTCGTTGGGATTACTACCATCAAAGCCAGTAGTTAACTTCTGTAAGTTCTGATCTATAAGACTGTAGAGTTTACCTTCATCACCTTTACCTTCCATGGCATCCCAGCCTTGTTGTTGCTGTAGGGTAAAGAAGCCAACCTCTTCCGGACGATCATCACCTTTTATCCAGGACTTAATACCCTTCTCTTTCTGATCCTGCATTACTGCCGGTATAACCTTTTGGACGTTCTGAACACTTTTCACAAAGGCATCCGTGTCTCCACTTCTATGAACTGGAACGCTGTAATTAGCAGTAGGGCCAGCCGCAACTGTTATTCCTACACCTGGATACCTAAAGGCTTCCTTCTTAACATCCCCGGTAGTAAATCCAGCTTTTCTTCTTCGTTTTGTTGACTTAGGCATATTCTCCTCAGAGTTTTATAATTTTTTATTTTTAACTGAACTTACCACCAGCACCAGCATAAGTGGCACCACCAGCTGTAGTAGCTTGCAGTCCGGCCATTAATGGACTTGTCCAACTTAAGCCAGCCAGCTGCAAATCTCCACCAGCTGCAACAGATTCTTTTCGCCTACCAACTTGTTTCTGTAAGGTAGTGTGCTGCTTATCAATAAGAGCAAGATCCTGTGAACCACCCATCATTGTAGCTGCTAAAGTTCTTAATGCAGTATTACCAAAGAGAACTCCACCCTCGGATTGAGCTGCTCTTGTAGTAGCTACTTCGCGTTGTACTTGTTTTCTTTTTTCAAACCTTGCTAAGCTTGCTTTATCTGTAATCTCTTCTGACTTATCATCCAGAGCAGCTAAGTTGGTCGTAACCTTAGCATTGATGGCATCAGCTTGAGCATCTGCAGCATCATTAGCTTGATTGATCTGGACCGCTGTAGTAATTACAGTAAGTATAG
>SDBT01008691.1_pt1 | contig 16553 bp, 26 predicted proteins | sample 2277101 | NCBI WGS metagenome assembly SDBT01 (sample SAMN10404973, study PRJNA504765) | marine sediment metagenome | isolation source: marine sediment core GS10_PC15, 103 cmbsf | place: Arctic Ocean: Southern Knipovich Ridge | collected 2010 | reverse complement strand
TATAGAACTTAACCCACAATGTACCACCAGCTTTTGTTCTGGCTAATTGATGTTTAGTATTGGCTGGTTCAGTACAAATAGAAGTGTAGGCAGTTGTATTATATGAATAAAAAGCCACCTGATCGCTATCAACATGAATCCGATAATCTGTAACAACTAATGGCCCGTAAGTATTTGAATCACAGGGTAAAGTATAGCGAACCGCATAATAATAATCACCGTCCAAAACATCACCGTTCGTCCTACTTGTGGCATTGGCTTTAACCGGAGATAACTCAATCGCCCCCGGCCCCAACGGAGCCAACGGCCTCACGTTTGCACCATTAAATCGTTGAGGACGGTCGTAACCATTTGCAAAAACAGCTATCCCATTCATAGCCACCCAAGACGGCCACCCACCTTCGTAGTAATGCCCGTAAAATGAAGTATCAGCCATCGTGTAGCCATAAGGGTCTGACCATAGGATACTGTTACCAATATCCGTCTGTATCGGCCCCATATATGTCAGCAGTCGCTTGTCGCCGTTCCTATCTATAAAACTAAAAATGCCATCGTTAATTCGGCTATTATCCCGCAAAACCGAAAACCCATCCCTCTGGCGTATGCTCATTTCACTCAGATCGAGATTGAGGGCTAATATAGCTTGGCCCGGCTTGAGCATAAACGGATTGATTGAAAAGTCCACTCCGCCAAGTTGCTGTATCTGTAACGGTTGGCGAGGGGGAGCGTCAGCCCCCCACACGCCGGAGAGGAAACAATAGAACAACAATGAAACGAACGCGAATTTCCTCATCTCTTAACCTCTTTTTCAAACTCAAATCTTGTCCTCAGTCGAGCAACCTCTTCGTAATATAATCCCTTGTAATAATCGGCCCCCTGAAAATCCTTGACCCTCATCAGGCACATTTGGCAAGTAGCATACAATATTGCTACTCGATACTCCTGCGGTACATGAAGTAACTCAGTTGTACTTGTCGGATATTTCAGCCGAGCGAAGTAAAACACATAGATCGAATCAGACTCAGTAGGCGGAGGATATATCCTGATGCTGTCACCGTGGCGAACATAATAACTTGGACGGGTAGCTCTTCCTTTTAAATTACGATAGTAGCTTTCATCCGTAAGCCTCTCAAGCTCAATCGGTCGCAAAGACCATATAGTTAAATTGGTGTCAGCTATTACTCCCTTAATCCAAATCAAAGCATTATCCACCAAATAGCCCGTCTGCCCGTCGGTGATATTTATCATCTTACCTTTAGGAATACCAATGTCTGTACAAACCCGCAAAGCGGCCTCTCTAACGAAGAAGTACACCGTATTGGTATCAAGTGACCCCGCACCGGTAGTTTTGATGTTGAGAAGGTTATAGGCCCTCTCAGAGACAGTCTGGGAACTCATCAGCGAGTCTTCACCCGTCGCGGCCCCGAATGACAACGAGGGGATCAATAACAATATAAATAACAGCTTTTTCACCAGTACCCTCCATATCGAAACGGATCAATCGGGTCATCAACACTACCATAGCCATCGGAATCTCTAAACCTTGACGGAACTCTGATCTGAGTTACAACCGCCCGGTGAGCCGGATCAATCTCAGCGATAATATCTCTACGGGCTAACTTATAGGCTATGTCAGCCCCTTGCCACGCGGCAGTACCCGGTACATGAATAAACAGCCAAGCCCCAACCATCAGCAACTTCTCAAACCCTTCCTTAAATCTGCTGTAATCACCCCACGCAATAGAATAGATTAGAGTTGTAGAATAGGCTGAATCAGGGACAGGCGTAAAATAAGCCCTCCATTTACCGGAAGACCTGTCATAAACAATCTTTACCGCCCTCGGTTCATCGCTGGATATTGCACTCGGATTAGGATAGAATAACTCGTAACTATCCTCAGCGAAATACCTTAGCTTCCACCCGTCAGTTGTCCCGTTTCTGTACCTGATCGCCAAAAACGCCCCAAAATCAGACGGGAGTACAGCATATTCCTGACCGGTCGTCAGAGTAAGCGTACCCTCTTTTCGCCGGAATTGCCATGCAAAGGCGTTCCACACAAGCGGGCCGGCTAAATCAACAGCATCAGATACCAACGATTCATCTAATTGCAGTCCAGCGACCTTCCCCTGACCTTTAATTAACTGAATAAGAGTTGTTCTTTCCATGACCTCATCCAATCAGGGGCAGGGATAAACCCCACCCCTGAGTCAAGGGTTTAGCCATCGGCCTGATAACTGACGATAGCAACTGCATAAGTGGCGTTGAGCGCTTTCCAGATAGCATAAGCCTTCCAGCCAACGGTCGAATAATCATCAGTAGGAACAGAAACCGAGTGCGCACCCGGAGTCTTAACGATGATCTTCTGTCGCTTGTTGGAGAGATTGACTACACCAAAAGCGTTCTTGCCAAATATCCACGTAACGTACATCTTACCGTCTGTCCGGTTGATGAAGTTAGCGTTATTCAAAGTCACCGAAGTACCATGCTCATCTTCGAGTCTCATAGGCATGGTCGTCGGGAACCAGTTGACACCACCATATTCACCGATTGAGTTCTTCTCCATCTTCGCCGGGCGACTCGTCTGCATATACAGAAGTACATCTGAATCGGCCAAAAGCTGACGTTTACAAATCGGATCAATGATGCCGTGATAGAAGCCGTCCTTGTACTTCGGAGCATTGGCCCGCTCCAAAAGCTCAACAGCTTTAAGCACGGATCGGGCTTGGAAGCCAGATTTAAGCTGACGTGCAAACGAGGACGAAGCGGTGTTATCGCGGAACTCACAATACCACGCGATAGTCTGCTTGGTTCCGGTATCCTGTCCCGGTTTCCGTAAGGTTTCAGCTAACGCCGTCTCCCACGTTGCTACACCACCGGTAGCGGTGAAGTCCGAGAGAACACGGGACTGACCATAGCCCCAATTCTTACGGAAGGTAATGACAGCACCAATCAGCAAGTCATCACTGGCACAGAAAGAATCCAATGCGGCTGATTCAACTGCCGTAGTAGTTGAACCGGAGACATCTCCACCGCAAGTAAATTCAAACTGATAGGTACTGTTAAGATCGGATCGGACATAAGTTGCGCCGTAAAGCGCAATTTCTCTCTGAGTTTGCCACTCAAGAGATTCTGCGGCATTTTGAGCCATTAATTCCACGATGTTCATCAAGTTCGGGTCACGCGAAGACAAATGCAGGAACTCTGAAATTTTGGTGTAGTTCTTCCACTCGGCGAGAGTCGCCGTCATGTTTACACCAAAAGTACCGACTTCACTACCAACCGTACCTTCAGTACCAGACGAGGTAACTAAGGCATACGGGTGATAACGGAAGAAGTCAATGGTCTTACCAGAGTTCTTCGGGATTGTCTTTACTTGACCTTGCGGAATAACAGCAAGACGTTCTTTATAATATGACAAAAAGAGATTGTCATAAAAAGTCTGCATGGCCGCAGTAAGAGTTGATGTGGTTGTAACAGCCACAGCAATTACCCCTTACTACAGGAGAGTTGTCAAATCAAGAGGCTATTTACCATCCTTGGCTAAGAGAATGTTCATCTTAGATATTAACTCCTCACCCTCATAACGAAGGGCAAGTTCTTCCAACTGACCTTGAAGGTCAACGGCGCCAGTCCTGACTCCGACACCGGGCTGTTCACGTAAAGCCTCGCGCTTGTCAGTCTCTCGCCTTTTTTCGACTTCGGATGCAACCCGTGAAGCCTCTGAAACCAATGAATCCCGGTTCTGACCGAGGGCCATATTGTAAGCGTCCTCAATGTCTATACCCGGATACTTCGCCTTAATCGCATCAACCGCCGGAGAATAAGTTTTGAAATCTGCGTGGCTTCCTGCAAATAGGCGTTCATCAATTCCAGCCAACTTCTCACGATCATTAACAGTCATTGCATTGAAGACCTGAACAACGGTGGCCAACTTTTCATTGGGATCATCGCTGCTAAGTCCTTCAGTTAACTGCTTAATCAAATCTGCTGAGGGAAGTGGAGCATCTTCACGCGGCGCACGCTTAGTCGTGCTTATAAAGTTCTGCGCGTTCTTATAACTCGTTGCCCATTGCTCATCAGATTCAATTAACCCTTCTTTGAAAACTCCGAGCCGTTTAAGGCGGTCAACTTCTGACTCTCCAGACGGTTCAGCAGGTGGTTTACCCTTGTCTGCCTCCGACTCGGTTAGTCCTTCAGGAAGGTCTTCGTCGGGTGGTTCAGCCGATTCTTCCGGGTCGGCCTCCGCTTCGTCCACCAATGCTTCGGTTAGCTGACCTTCAGTTTCGTCGGTCAGTTCCTTGCCTGATGCTGCGCCCATAAATTCAGCCACTTTCGTAATCCTCGCTGTCTGATGTTTCTCTCTCTTGTATTTTCACCTGTTGGACAGTTTGCTTCGCCTCCAAAAGCCAGTCATAAGGTCTATTCAACGTCGCTTCAAGCCTCTTCAGTTGTCCTTGAAGTTCAGCTATCCGAGGGTCGGTAGTTATCTCATCCCTGAGCTTATGGTACAGCGTCGCTACACCCTGTTCCTCCAAGTTGCGAATTTCTTTATAATCATCATTCTCCAAGAGACGCCGGGCACGTTCAGCCCGAACCATCCTCTCTTGATATATTTTATCGTCCATACATATACGTAATACGTATATTTTTATTATCTGTCAAGTTAATTTAGCGGTTCTATGAGATAATTCTTTTGGTGTTGCCGTAAGTCGTTACTATCTCGTTACCTACGAACTGACTTTTTATATCCGGGTCTATGTTGAATTGTAAGTAGAACTTATCTCGAAGGTTTTCACCGGTTATTTCCGTTTCTCCACGAAAAGCCCTGAGACTCAAAGCATTGTCGTGTCTGCGATATTTACAAAGGACTGTGCCTGAATGGTGAATAAGATCAGGATATTTTAAACCGATCTGTATCCACATCTCCCACATAGCGAATTTACGCCATTCTGTTTTGTATAGCCCAAACTCCCAGAGGACAGATTTCTTGACTAAACTGGAATCACACATAACTTGTGATTGCTTGAGTTTCTTGAAATCAAACTCCGGCGCACGTTGCAAGAAGACTAATTGTAAATTCTCATCAGCGTGATAGAGATCGGAATAAACCAGAACAGAATCCTTCTTAATAGCCGTGTCCATCATGGCTTCAATCGTATTGGGGAAATAGAAATCGTCAGAACCGACTACAATCACGTACTCACCTTCAGCAAACTTAATACCAGCGTTAAGTTGTTCCTTTGCATTGGGTAAGTGGTTGTCAACTACTTTGACACCGGGGAAGATTTTAGCCCACTCGTTCGCCAGATCGTACTTGACCGTAGAGACAATAATTTCCTTATTCTCGTAGGTCTGCTTGTAAATCGAGTCAAGGGCCGTCATAAACCAGTCTTTATGCTGGTTCCAAACAATCATTATGATCGTGACTTTAGGTTTCATCTTTTATCCTAAAGCAAATAGCCAGCCCTTGTTCAATTCTATGAAAGCTGAATTTCCAATTTTCATCTTCAAAAGGATCAACATTAGTTTCGTGAAACCCTTGTTTTGCTATTTTCTTAACAATCCATACAAAAGGTATCAGCCACCACTTATAATATCTCGTCCGATGTCCTCTCCGCTTCGCCCACAATCCCTGCGGATTACTGCGTATTAGCTTCATTCCTTCTCCTTCGGGGGTGTCCAACCCATATCAATTAATTTCTGCTTTAATTTGTTCTCTTTATCTTCGGCCAATGCCATAGTAAACTTAAAACACATTTCTTCAGCTTCCCGATTATGTATCTCTATTGGCCCTTTTAATTTCGTGACACTATTCTCCATTTGTGTAAATACAGATTTTTTCTCGTCAGTTATCACATATTCCGATGGCCGGCCAAAAGAAGCCTTACGGTCAACCCAATCACCCCTCAACCCAAAATGAGCCAAGAGAACGTCAAATTTTTCATTGATTCTTTTGATCTCTACTTTATTGAGCGCCTCATCAACCAGCGACATCATTCTTCTCCTTTGCCGGAACACCATACACCAACGCGCCCGCAGGTACGTCGTTAATCACAACAGCCCCAAGACCTGTCTTTGCACCTTTACCGATAGTCACGCCTTCTTTGATTAGCGTACCCGGAGCAAGCCAAACGTCGTCTTCAACCGTCACACTTCCACATAAAACCGTACCAGCACAGATGATACAGTTTTTACCAATATTGCAGTTATGAGCTATATGAACAAGATTATCAATACAAGTCCCGTCACCGATAACCGTATCTTCCAAGGTGCCGCAGTCAATACAAGTGTTGGCCCCGATACGGACGTTATCACCGATAATTACTCGACCAACATGGGGGATATTCAGATTGTTGCCGTCCTCATCTTTAACGATTCCAAATCCCTGACCACCGATTGCACAGCCAAAACCGATTACGACATTATTACCAATATCAGTATTATGGGGTATTGAATCCCATTGCGCCGACTCATGGACTGCATTTTCAAGTTGTAAATTAATCGTATGCCTGTGCATATAGCGGGCAAATCCAAGCCTGTCACCATCCTCCTTGTAGCCCTTACCAGCGTCAATCGCTGTCTTCAGGTCAATATCCTTCAACTTATATATCATACCAACACCTCCGCCGTTCCTTCTATCACTTTTTCCATCCTCTCGTTGTAGCAGTTCGTTTTTAGTGTCACATTTGAAGCCATTACTGGAATCATACCATTCTTCAATACCGTTGGCTTCATACCCGTAACCCGAACTCTAACTATTAGCCTCTCACCGACATAGATAGGACGGATAAACTTCAAGGTCTGTGACTTGTAGATCGTTCCTTTACCCGGTAACTTCGTCCCAAGAATAGCCGAGATCAAACTGGCCGCAAACATTCCATGAGCAATAGGGCGGCAAAAAATAGTATTCTTGGCATATTCAGGATCAAGATGAAGCGGGTTTTTATCACCCGTGACTTCGGCGAACGCTTTAACCATGTCATCCGTGACCTCATGTTCTTCAATTACTTCATCCGAGATGGATACCATTCTTCCCCGCTACGATGGTTAGAAATTTGATGAGTTTCGGAAGTTCGGAGAATTTAATTTTATGGCAAAGAGGAATCTGCTTTGATTCAAAACCCGGCATAGAAAATTCATGTATGTGCGATTCGACTAAGACATAACCTTTGACCGGGCCACCGCAAACATCGGGGACAACCTTACAATGTTCAAAGATAACCTTTTCCCCATCCTTCTCTTCGTGCGCCGCCATCTGCATCTCAAGGGTCTTCAAATTTCCCCTCACATCATTAAGCTGACGGCGAATCATGTTCTTATCTTTTCGCATCCAACAACTCCTTGATATATTGTATATACCTTGCTTTGCCGTAATTCTCCTCGTAGAACTTAGCGCCTTCATAATCCGGCTCTTTGATCTCTGCCAGTTCTTTGATCTTGGCAACGATCTCATCTACATCCAGACTAACCTTCTCAGTATGAGGATAATCCTGATTGGTGATTACTCTCCGCCCCATCAGTTTATTCTCAATAACCGATAGACTGAATCCATCATGTTCAACCAAGCGCAGGTGGATATTGCAGGATTCCATGAGATACCGCATAGCCTTATCACCGAGCTTACCCCAATCAACCACGTTGTCCGTAATCAACTGTTGACGTTTTGGTGAACTGAACGAGCAGATAATAAAGTCAATATCCGGTAACTTCGCGGCAACTTCCATGATTATCGGGAGCTTAAAGAAGTCAGTCCGGCCCGGTGGGATGTAAAGCGATACTTTAGTATCGTTCTCACCGCCAGCAACTATATCGAGATCACACGGTTCAAGATCAAGTCGGGAAGGGAGGGTACAAACATCGACGTTATTAATACCCCAATTAATAACCTCATCAGCCAACTGTTCCGTCTGCGCCAGATGAATAACATTATCCCCATTCAACTCATCACGCATCTCTGCAAGACTACCAAAGTCTTTCTCGTAGAATTTACACAGCGATATATCCGAACCCGCCCAATGAATAATCAGGGGTTGAGGCATCAGTAACAGATCCCAATATTCCTGACAGGATTGCATCGAAGCCACATATAACCCAAGACAGTATATTACGTCGTAATCCTTGAGTAAATGCTGTTTATGCCATTCTACATAAGTAGCGTTGGGTAGGACGTTAGCGATAATGTTCTTGGCATGAAACCCCGCCGACCGAGAGACAACTGCTATTTTCATTCTTCATCCCCCTCTTCAAGAATTGCGGCTTTCGGAAGAATCAAATCGTTAGCGAGTACATCGCTTTCCTCTTTTTTCTGCATCGGCAAATTCATCAGATGATCGACATTTTCCTCCCCGCCCTCAATGTCGTCAACATCTACACCAAAGCACTTTTGTTTATCAGCTTCAGCAGGATTAGCCTTAACGATTATAGCGTTATGCTGGAGTGTAAACGGTTGAATCCCAATATGCCCAACTCGACAGGAGAAATCAATGTATGTCTTGAACCCCGCTCGTTTAGCCGCCCGACAGAACGAATAATCATGTCCGTAAACTATCCCCGTATCAGGGTCGGGTGCGTTCAGAGGAAACCACGGATATGGGATTACATTGAATACCGACCTATGAATAAGTATCATCTGGAAACCAGTAGCCCCAACTTCACGTACACAGGTTTCGGTCGCATTCAGTTCATCATCACTAAACTCTATCCCATACCTCCACGGGATCATTAGACCGCGTTCATTGATGTCTCCAAACATAGTGTAATGAGGAAAGCTCGGCCTGACAGATGGGACAGCAACGATCTTACGAAGATTCTCCGGGTCTTCCTTTGCCGCCAATAACAGCTTATTTACCGTATCTGCTTCGGGGAAGGAATCGGCATCCATCATCAAGAGCCAATCACCCTTGAATACATTGACAATCTTTGTGCGAGTGACAGGCGTATTGGAAGTACATATATCGGTAATGACATTAACCTCGTATCCCGCCTTGGCCGTCACTTCACACATCTCCTGAAAAATAGCCATAGTGTATCGGCTTAATCCGGGAATACCATGAACAATATCCCGATACGGAATAGCCATAGTGATCCGCATATCGCTCTCGTAAACCCTTGCACCCGGAGGCGCTTCACCCGTTCTTGATTGTCGTTCAATTGTGTCCATTACAACGTAAACCTTTCCGGTCGTTTATGTTCCTTGGGTCGTTTCGGGTACACCGTGAATCTGGGAGATAACTGTGGCAATAGCCCCCACATTTAGTCCCAAGTATAGGCCAGTCACCCCGATGAAAGTGCTTTTGTTCATCCATACCTTCGTTTGTTCCCTTTAGTGCCAACCTTGTATCAGCGATATTGCCAGTGGGGGAGCATGAGCACGCCTCATGATGAATACTACCTACAATAAGTATGCCGGGTATAAGGAGGCACAGGGCCACACCTATAACTATCCTAAATATCTTCATTTTATCTCTCTGTCCTGCCATATTTGTAAGTTCATCGTTCATAACGTAAACCTTTCCGGTCGTTTATGTTCCTTGAAATAATCTACCGTCTTTATCAGCCCCGTCATTATGCCCGTTCGTTCTTCTAACCCAAACACTTCATTGGCAACCGAACCGTCACCACACAGTCGATCAACCTCAGAATCCTTGGGCCTTTCTCGCTTTTTGTCTATTTTGATTGTCAGTTCCTTACCGAGGATTTGACCTACATACTTAACTATTTCACCAAGAGAATAATCCTCGCCAGTACAAAGGTTGTACGCCTTTCCCGCACCCTTATCCGAGAAACATAACTTCACCAGAGCGTTAACCTGATCCTCGACGTAGTTGAAATCCCGACTACAAGTAAGACTACCGAGTTGAATTTCATCTTTTTCAAGAGCCTGTAAGATGATAGAGGGGATAACCGCCCGCCCTGATTGTCTTGGCCCATAGGTGTTAAATGGACGAGCGATTACCACCGGTAGCTTAAACGCCCGGTGAAAGGATTCGCATAACTTGTCTGCGCCTATCTTAGAGGCGGCGTAAGGAGATTGGGCCACTTGGGGGTGGCGCTCATCCATGATGTCCTCCTGCGCTGTCCCGTACACCTCTGACGTGCTCATGTGTACGACTCGCTCAATACCAAACTCCTTTGCCGCCATTAATATATTCAGAGTACCTATAATGTTTGTTTGGACAAATTCCGCCGGGGAAAGGTACGACCACGGGATTGCAATCTGAGCCGCTAAATGGATTATGTGGGTGATTTCATTGTCTTTGACGGCCCGGTAAATATCATCACGACTACGGATGTCACCATAGATAACCTTAAATTCTTCGGGGTGATCGGCCATCCAAGCGGGAGATTTACATTCATTTAAACATCCCCGACTACCCGATGATGTATAACGCAAGAATGCCGTTACATTATGGTCTTCAAATAACTTTTCGACCAGATGCGAACCAATGAAACCACCGGCTCCGGTGACTAATACATTTGCCATTGTTTCCTCTCCTTGCTACTTTAACTAAATGCGCTCGGCCCGAACTCTGAACCAACTGATTGATTCAAATCCGAACTGTTTGTCGCTTCCATGCCGCCAACTTGACTCGGCCCCCCTATCTGAGCCATTGGGCCGCCACCTTCCTGCTGTTGGGCTTGTTGTTCCGCTTGCTGGAACATCGCCACCATTCCGTTCGCAATCTCTTGAACCTTGTCGGCATCCTGCCACCTGAACTCTCTCCACAATTTACCAACAAGAACCGGAACTAATCCAAGCATGGCCGGGATATTACCGATAATCATCATCGCCTTTTCGATCTGCGCGATATTCATTTCCTTGTTCATTTCACGCATAGAGCCTTCGGGAATGAAGTCAGGGTCAATAGCAATCGTCTGCTCATCGACCGCTTCCCATTTGGCCGCGTCCTGTCCAAGAATAGGTATTAACATGGGCAGATCGAGGAACTGCTGATTAATCTTGTGCATCATCGAACACGAAGGTTTAACAAACGTATTCTCAAGCATCATCATGTACAGATGGAAACGACTATTAGCCTCGGACGCCGCTTGCATGGTAGCTGTTGCAGTCTCACCCGAAACAACCCCTTGCTTAATAGGCTTGCCCCCGGTTGCAGATTCACCACTCGCCCTAAATAACGCAAGGATATTGTAGGCATCAGCAGACACCTGTAACGGGTCTTCCCATGCCACAGCCATACGTGCATCACCGCGAGAATGGATAACACCACCTAACGGGCCATTCAATTCCTCTTCCCGCTTAACCATCTCGGTATTTACAATTTTACGCCTATTGATGCTTTGTTCAAGATTCGTCAACACCATGTCGAGAGCCGTATTCGCGCCATGAATATACGGATGTTGCTTCTCCACCATACCCACACCGTACAGATCACCGGGAATACGATCAATGACCGCCAACCCCATATTGCCATCCTGAGAGATATATGGATTCCGATTAGCCCGTACAAGTTTACCGTTAGCGATAGTGAAGATAAATGGTCGGCGTATTTTTGTACCGTCTTTTTTATATACCGGCCACCAACAATCACACTCATACCCGGTAATCAACCCCCTGCCGGTTTCGGTCGATTGCATACCCATGATTGCTTCACGTTCCTGCCGGGCATTGAAATCGTCCTCTTCCATATTAGCCATGCGCTTATGGGGAATCTCGTGAACATTCTTGTAAATTTCAGGATAGTTGTCGGCTCGTTCTTCGTAATACTCATAAGGCCGATAAAACCTAATGACATGAGGAGCCGCGTCATTAACCTTGACTTTGGAAGGACATGGAAAATAATCAAAAATGTCAATGGCTTGAATTACCGGCCCTGAGTATTTGACTACCCTCCTTTCCCAAGTCGTACCCGGAATAGGTACGTCAATATAATCCTGATCGTAAACAACACGCCACGGAGCCGAACCGTAAATACCGGCAGACTTGACAGTAGTGTAATAAAGTTCCCATATCAGCATCTGCTGATACTGATACTCCAAGAGCGATTCGACCATCGGCGCTTTCATCTCATCTTCTTCGTTCCGCCCCCTGACACTACAAAAGGGCTTACTCCCCATTTGGCGGCGAACCATATCCGAGATAAATATATCTACATGCTCTTGGGCCAGAGGCACGGGTATGGTCGTGCGCGTTTTCTCCCTTTTCTTATTGGTATAGTGAGATAGATAGTCTATCCATTTTGCCCGTCGTTGAGCATAATGTTCTTCGGAACTTTTCTTAATGCCGAGAACAAAACTAACGATGGCTTTTTCTTCAGCCTCAGAAAATGTTTTTCCGAGGATTGGTAATTCGCGTTCTTCCGTGTCCATTGCTTCCTGTGAATAACCATATTCAGCAGGCATTACGTGATCCCCTTACAGCATAGTCTTAATTAACAGCAAGATGTCAGATTGCCCCTGCGCGCGATGATACTCGGCAACATACTCAGGGTTTACATCGTTATCACCGAGCTTGGGAGCCGGGTGCTGACTCAACCATTTTTGGCGACCAGCGAACTCCCCTTCAAGAAACTTCTTGAGCTTGTCATCTTTCTTTTTAAGTGGCATCTTGTTTCTCCTTATCCAATATCTATCCATCATAGTTCCTAATTCCGAATGTATCTTCATCCTCAATCCGTGTCAAGGTTTTTCTTTTCCAATCGGGGTAGCCAAACATAATAGTTCCCTTGACACAGTCAGCGAAATCGTCCTTAACCTTAACCAGTTGTGGGTTATACCTGACCTTATCAGCTTGAGTTGGTGCTTTGAAACCAACGTGGGCAATCTGCCAATCGGTCATGGGACAATACTGCGAACACACAAACATACGCGGTAGATCGGAAATAACATTGACTTTCAAATGCTCCCGAACGTCTTCAACCCCCATCATAACCGAACCGGGGTGAGAAGCCCATTTCATAATCTCTGGAAAATGTTTTCCAAACTTTGCATAAACAGAATCAGTAGCATGAATATTTTCATCAACATCCGAATGTGGATCAATGAGTATCGCTTGCGGTATCCTGCGCCATTCAACGCACTTCTCCTTTATTTTAGCGGCAATATGTTCAGTCGATCCACCTACCCACAATTCATCCATAAAATAGGCTTTCCCGTCTGGACTCCACCAGCAAAAAGTAACGGCAGTTTCTTTGGAAATATGCGGATCAATAGCGACCACCAACGGCCAATCTTCGGGAGGTATGAATCGCTCAACTCTGTGTATATCCCCAAAATCAGGATAGACCCTACCAGCATACCACGTAAATTCACCGGTCATTCTGGCGCGACGCTCAACCGGATCAGAAATCTGCCCGTACATGAACTCGACAGTTTTCTTATCGACGTAAGGGTTATCGGTTGAGTCACCGGTGAATACTTCAATATCCTTATCTGTTTCAGCCTTTTCAAAAACATCGGCGATAACCCACAGTGATGGTCTAACCGGGGTCATGGTAATAAAAATAATACCTTTAGTCGTTGATAGCCGGGCAAGATTCTCTCCATGAACATCCTCTGGGGCTTCTTCGTCTTCCCAGATAACGTGCCTTGCCACGGCCCCAAATGCTTCCACGTCTTGATCGTATGACATAAATTCTATAAACCCGCCATTGGCGAAATAGAGAGTTTTGTTTCTTTCCGAATAGGCTTTGTCCCATGATTGTCCTCTAATATGTTTGAGCGGGATCATAACTTTGGCAGTATCGTCAATCATTGACTTTTGCATGGTCTGGAAATTAACACAGCAGGCGCGAGTCTTCACCGGCCCTTTTGCAAGTGGGGGCCAGTACGGGTGTTGCTTGGTAACGTGCCAGTAGAGTTCCATCATACCACACCACGTTTTACCAAACCTGTTACCGGCAAAGACACCTCGTAGTTTAGCACGGGATTTGTGGAACTTCTCCTGCCCGGCATGAGGGGTATAAAAGTCGGCCTTCTCGGTCTGTACCCGTCGAGCAAGTTCCTCAAGTGCCTGTTGTTTACTGATTGCCATATCTACGTCCTCACGTCCGGGGCGGGGTTAATGATCTAATGCCGGACAATGCCCGCATCCTAAACAAACCCTCGTATGGGTATTCTGCAATCCGAGGCCGACATTGTAATAAACATTCCGCTCTTCGTACTTGTGGAATCCAAACAAGCAAAGTATTCGTCTCATCACTTCCACTCCTCATTTATCCGGGGCCGAGGTCTCATTGCCTCGTCGTAATTTATTCCATAGATAATTTGACATCTCTTTTATATGCCATACCCTAATTTCAAGAAACCCAAAACTCAAAGAATAGTTTAAAGTTGCACCAAGAGGATCAGGCCATTTATAATATCTCGGATACAGGCGAAACCAGTGTTCGGGCCAGAATATTAACTGAACTCGTCTATTAGCCATCCAAAGATTCATCATTCCACCTCGTACACGAAAATTGTTTTATAGGTCGTGTCGCTATAGATTCCATGAACTATATCTCGATATTTCGTTATCACCGTATCCACGAACATGAATCTTGGCTTAGCTGGTTTATAAATGGTATCACCATAGATACCCAAGACAACCGGACTAAGACCCTCTTTCTTAATTTCCTCTATTGCATCTGCCAGCCACCCCTCCAAGTCATCTTCCTTCTCCCGCACGTAGGTAACGGTGTCGCAGATAGAATAAGACCAATCGACCGTATCTACACCAGTCGGATGATAAGTTAAAGTTCTCCCTGAATCGGTAACACACTCCACCACCCCAATCGTGTCTTTATCATCATCGTAGTACACGATCTCGGCGGCGTAAACAAAACTAAGCATAGTTAATACGGCAAGAATCGCCACAAAAGCAATGCACCCACCCAAAACAATCTTTTCCCATAGCTTCATTTCGTGGCCTCGGTCGGGAAGGAACGATATGGTTCATAGATTTTGTCTAATAGCCGATCAAATTCCGGTTGGGCATATTTCTCAATAACCCTTTGCTGATCCTCATCTCCCAATCCCTCTAATTCTTCATCCGGCACATTGATCCATGATTGCACCTGTGGCGCTGATCCAAAAGGAAGGGTTTGTAGCTTTAAAAGATACTTCACTCCCCACCTCCCTCTTTCGGCTTGTCCATCCCCGAAAATACCAGAACATTTAACACCGACGCTTGATCCGATGGGTACTGAGCGTTGATTAGGAACCCCGCTTCATGGAGCGCATCAGCCTTCTCTTTGACGTAATCAGCGTCTCCCTTGATTTCGATTATCATTACTTCTCCTCTCCCTGTTCGGCGGGACGGCGGGTAGTAAACACACCGAACCTTAACCATGATTCTCCGCCATTTATACCCCCCTTGTATGCTTTCCAATTTACATAAAGGGGTTTCGGCCCTACGAACTTATGGCCACATTTGGGACACACCTTCTCACTCATCACTACCCCCTCAGTTTCGTGATCTTTCGTATTATTCCTTTTGGGATAAACATGCGGTTAGTACACCAGCAAATATCCCCGTTGCCATCCAAGCTAATACTCCCAGCTATTCCAATGTAATTGTTTTTATCAGCAATAATCCGACCCGTTGTCTTACAATCCATTGGAACACATGCTTCCTCACAATCGTCAGGATGTAGCCACCCATTACTACTATGGGAATCGTGCCATAAAACTTCTACCAACGTCCCCACTTTCGGTATCTTCGGCATCAATTACCCCTCTTCGCCCATACGCGCAACTTCAAAGTCAACCATACAGAACGGAACCACCCCAATCCAATAACCTTCACAACCGCACCAACTGGCAGATCATCCGACCAATCAGTAATCTTCGCCCACCGGTTCCATCGAGAATATAAATACTCACCGTATTTCACCCCGAACGCAGTTGACTCAGCCACTACCATCTTATCCTCCCTTAGGTTAATCTCAGCGTTTTCATCAGCCATTCCAAGTTATCTCCAAAACTAATCCATGCCATAAAGCATATTACAACCAACCATGCTACTCCGGCAAGTAATATTTTAACGTCATACTTGGCTTTTAAGCTGTGGTTAAACATTTCGTTCTTTCATTATCAAGTTGCCTTATCGCAGTTTCCAATAATCTATCCTCTATTTCCTGTAAGGTTATTAAAGATTCAGATAAATCCTGTGCCATATCAGAGACGGCGAAGCGGCTCCTAACAGTAATCCCCGTCACTGTGTCCGTTACATCCATAGCATATCGTCTGCAATAACTATTCTTGTCATTGAAGAAGCCCATTCTCCATTCATCGTGATTAGGCACATTTGGGGTGGGTTCGTAGTCATCAGCAAGCATACTCACAAGGTCAATAGGTACGGGCTTCATTAATTTCATACCGACAGGATATGTCTGAATTTGGGTAAATGCTATGACAGATAATTGTCGCCTATACTCCTCTATGTGGTCATGTGTTGTGATACTATCCATCACTCACCTCTCTTTGAGTTATTTGTCATCACTATTCTCGTTACCCACCGCCTTAAAATCTACTTGTTCTAATCCTTTGTCTTTGTACTCAATTTGAGTGTAGTCGAGTTGTGAGCCGTCAGGCAAGCGGTATGTCGCGCC
>SDBT01008690.1_pt1 | contig 16554 bp, 9 predicted proteins | sample 2277101 | NCBI WGS metagenome assembly SDBT01 (sample SAMN10404973, study PRJNA504765) | marine sediment metagenome | isolation source: marine sediment core GS10_PC15, 103 cmbsf | place: Arctic Ocean: Southern Knipovich Ridge | collected 2010 | reverse complement strand
ATGCTGCCTGCCCGCCTGGAAATATTCAGAACCGACCACTGGGGTCAGCCCGGCCGGAGACTGGTTAAAATTGACTTTGAAACATGGTCGCTTAAGCAATATAGCCGGTAAAGGCAGGGATTCCGCACGTGGAATTATTGGAACAGAAAATTCAGCCCGACGTCAACGCCCTCTTGAAAGTCATCCGGCGTACTGAAATGCCCCAAAGGGTCCATCACATCGAACTTTTTCTCGATGAAGAAATAAAACAGCAGCTCTGCCGCCGCTTCGACCTTGACAAACAGGTCCCCGCAGACAGCCCGTTTCCGCAGCTGCACCGTGACATTATTCTTCACAGTTTCCTCGGCTACGATATATTTTGTGTTCCGCTTGCTGCCACAGCCTTTGCCATAAAAACAATACCAGCCCCCGATACCACCGCCCTTGCAGACCAGAAACGCAGCGCCCGCCAGTGGTTCGACGAGCACACCGGACCCATTCGGTCCTGGGAAGACTTCGAAAAATACCCCTGGCCGAATGTTACTGACCTGGACCTGCGATGTTTCGAATGGCTTGATAAGAATCTGCCGCCGGACATGGGCTGTTACGACCTTACCGCACACATACTCGAAATGACCACCTGGCTTTTGGGTTACGAAACGCTCTGCCTGAAAATATACGACCAGCCCGACCTCGTGAACGCCATATTTGAAAAGGTCGGAAACTTCTACATCGAATATACACGCACGCTGTGTGACTTCTCCTGCGTAAAAGTAATATGGGGTTCCGACGATATGGGCTTTCGCACCGGAACACTGGTGTCCCCTCAGTTTCTGCGGGACACCGTTCTGCCCTGGCACAGGCAATGTGCCCAAATCGCCCACGCAAACAACAGGCCCTATCTGCTTCATGCCTGCGGACAACTTTCCGATATCGCCGATGATTTAATCGACTATGTCGGCGTCGATGCCAGGCACTCTTACGAAGATGCCATTATGCCTGTCACCGAAGCAAAAAAGCTTTACGGGCACAGAATGGCAATTCTGGGCGGAATCGATATGGACTTTCTTTGCCGGGCCGATGAACACCGGATTCGCAAACGTGTCACCGACACTTTGAACGTCTGCTCCGCCAACGGCGGCTATTGCCTCGGAACCGGCAACACCGTCGCCAACTATGTGCCCGTTGAAAACTACCTCGCAATGCTCGACGAAGGTCGACGCTTTATTCTCTGACACCCTCTGCCCAAAGTCCGTCCGATAAAAAGACAATGCCCTTGTTTGTGCACAAAACTACCGAAACCATATCTAACACAACCGCTCTGCTCGCCGGCAGGACTGAAAATATACATATCCTGTTTGCAGCAGGTCTGTTTTTTCCCAGTTTTCTCAACAGTCACAAATTTTTTCTCTGTCGGCTATTTGTAGCTGTACTGCTACCATCGTAATTATCGGCCTTGATTTGCCCTGCTTGGTGCGAACAAAATCCGCACCGATGCAGTATAGTTAAATCATGGAGCGAATCCCGAAAAACCCAAAGTGCTCTCTGATTATATAGCCAACCCTGTTAAATTTCGCAAACGTTTTATTTGTAAGATGTTACGAACCGAAAAGTGCGCACCGACCCTGCATCATATACGAATGTACCGATTGAACACAACGCATTTTTCAGACTAAAAACAACTCGGACCTTGTGTTTTTGTAACTGCAATAACAGTACCTAAAATAAGGTTAAGCAAAAGACAAGTTGAACCGATAATTCTAACATATTTTGATGATTTGCCGCTTTGTTAAGGATTAACTGCGTTGTAAGTTATTTGATGGAAAATGATACCGAACGCCGGCCCATTTGCTCAAGGCGTTCGAGTTGGTTTTTGGGCGCACTATGAAAGCGTTTAGAAATTTTCTTCACGGCACTGCTGCAGATGAAAATCCCACCCGCACCCGGTATCTATCCGCCTTCTGTCACCCGGAAACAACAGACGCAAATATTTTGTCTGTCAATACCGCAAGGCTGCTTTTGCTGTCAATTTTCATTGCCTGCCTGGCCGGCTGCGGCAGCAAATTCTTTGACCCCACCCAAATTGGTAGATTCAGGCCCGTACCAGCCGAAAATGTAATACTCGATTCACTCGGTGTCGCTGAAGAACAGCCTGCCACATGGGAAAGTGCCGAACCGCCGCGACCTGTGGACATCATGGTGCTCAAGACAGATTATGTCTTTGGTCCCGGTGACGTCGTAAGAATATCCATTTTCGAGCTGTTTCAGGAAGGACGGACCTTCGAAAATGATTACTTTGTCACGGAAACGGGTAAAATATCGATACCTGAAGTGGGAATAATTGAAGTCGCTGGTTTGACCGAATCTCAACTCGAAGAAGAAATAAAACAAATCCTCTCTCCCGGCATATTAAAGGAACCGTCGGTTACCGTTGTCTTGCGAGGCTCACAGCAACGAGCCTTCTCCATATTAGGTGACGGTATCCCCAAACCCGCAAGGTACTCCATCCCGCGCTATGATTACCGCCTGACCGATGCCCTGGCTACTGCTGGCGGCATAAGTCAGTTTAATACAAGTTACATCTATGTTTCGCGTCCCATCACCGGCCGTGAGCCTGTGACCCAGCCGGCTATACCCGGCGGTGCCGAGGCCGAACAAGTCATCGAGCCCGAGGAAAGTATGCTCGAGATAATAGCCCCATACGCGCACCGGCCTTACAGCCCCAGCCAACTGGTTATAGCCGGGGCCGAAATGGCAACCAGCAATGAACTTAAAGAACTGGCTTTGCCCGAAGGCTTTGACCATACGACCATTCAAGATAGCCAACCTTCACATAAAACCGATTCCTCTCCTCAGGCCTTTGCCCAATCACCTGCCAGAGAGACTATCGATAAACCCATAAACGACCAGGGCCGTATCGAGTGGGTCTTTCAGGATGGCAGATGGATTCCCGTACAGGTTTCTGCCCCGCAGGCCCCAACAGGTCCGCCAACTACCGATAAACTCGCCCTGGGTCGGGACAAAACCTATCCGGGCCCGCTAAAACAGAAAATTCCGGAACAATTCGACTGGGAACAGGTTCAGACCGCAGGAGTCCAGACACGAGTTATTGAAATACCTGCAGACAGCCTGCTCGGCGGCGACCCTCGCTATAATATCATCGTAAAGCCCGGAGATACAATTCACGTTCCTGTTGATATTATCGGTGAATTTTGTATCATGGGAAATGTTAACCGTCAGGGATATATTCCGTTAACCGGAAGACCTATGACTTTGAAGATGGCCATAGCCGCCGCCGGAGGTTTAGGACCCCTGGCCTGGCCTAAAAGCTGCGAGGTCGTCAGAAGAATCGGCAAAAACAGGGAAGAAACAGTCATGGTCGATTTGGAAAGGATTGCCCGCGGTGAGCAGCCCGATTTCTTCATTAAACCCGAGGATTTGATTAACGTCGGAACGCATTATACAGCCAGGTGGCGGGCGGTACTGAGAAACTCTTTCAGGGCCACATACGGCTTTGGCTTTATTTATGACCGGAACTTTGCAGACAGAGACTACTACACCCGCAGGCCAATACCTGATTGGTTTTAAGAGGCTTGCTTGCTCTATGTTTGTGGTTACGCAATGCATAACACCAAACACAAGCTAAGAGATACCAAATGCCCTGTAAAAGACCTGATATTACATACGATTCATACCAGAAGAATACCTGGTCCGAACTGGGCCTGCACAATTACAGCAAAATCCTCATAATTGCCGCCTTGTTCTGCTGTCTTTTCAGGCAGGAAATCCAGCCAATTATCCAAAGATGGTTCACCGACCCAAGCTGGTCACACGGGCTGCTGATACCTTTTTTCAGTTTGTATCTTCTTAACCGCAATAAAACCAACATCCTGAACCTCCGGACAAAGCCTGCTTTTCTCGGTTTGTTCTTTATTCTTGCTGTGCTTTTATTTTACGTTCTCAACATAGTGCATTTCCAATACGGTTATTTTCGACCGCTGGCTGTCATAGCGTGCATGGGAGCAATCATTTTGTTCCTCGGCGGATGGCACCTCGTTAAATTTACCTGGCTTCCGGTGGCCTTCCTCATTTTCGCTGTGCCGTTACCGCCGACGTATTATGTTAAATTAACCATGCCCATGCGCCAGCTTGCTGCCATGGTCGCTTCCGTATTGCTGAACATGGTCAAAGGCATGGAAGCCACCGCCCACGGCGTTATCATAGACGTCATCTACAAGGGAAGGCCTTTGGAGCCTGCGCTTGATGTCGCTGAAGCCTGCAGTGGAATGCGCCTGCTTATGGCTTTTGTGGCACTGGGAGTTGCAATGGCATATCTCCACTACAGACCTGTATGGCAAAGAATCATTCTCCTGGCCGCTACCGTCCCGATTGCAATCTTTTGCAACATCATCAGGGTTACCGTCACCGGATTTATCTATATATTGGGCGACCCGAAATACGCGCAGGGTATCTACCATGACCTTTTAGGCCTGGTTATGCTGCCCTTGGCGTTCGCATTGTACGGCTTTCTCGCATGGTTTATGTCGGATTTGATTGTGGAAGAAACTGCAGCCGACCAACCCGAACAAATTGTCATCAGCAAAAGGCAAAATAAACGCTGAATATGAAAAACAAAATATACAAAACCTATTTGCAGCCGGCCTTCCTTATATGTGTCGGCCTTCTGGTCACAGCCAACATAGGCATGTCACTTGCGATAGAACGCTTCCATCTGTACCTGAAAAAAGAACCCATAGCTCTCAAAAAACCTTTGGATATGCTTGCCGAAAATGACCTGACACCCTATGAAATCATAGCAATAAGAGAAATCCAAAACAAGGAAATTATTAAAACCCTCGGCACTGAAGATTACATACAATGGCTGCTGGCCGATTCCGATCTGCCTGCAGACAGCCCCGTCGGTTCCTGCCTGCTGGTTATTACTTACTACAAACTGCCCGACATAGTACCACATGTCCCCGACGAATGTTACGTCGGCGGCGGCTATCAGACATTAAAGTCCGAGCCTGTGACCCTCAAAATAAACAGTGGCGATTTCAACAAGACCGTCCCCGCGCAATACGTGCTCTTCGGAAATACGGACCCCGAAAAATGGCTTACAAACAAAGAATTTCCCGTTTTGTACTTTTTCAGGGTCAACGGTGTCTATGTCAATGGCAGACAGCAGACCCGGAAAACACTTAACAAGAACCTTTTTTACAAACATTCGTACTTTTCAAAGGTAGAGGTATCATTCGACCAATCTGTTGTTGCGCCGACCAAACAGCAGGCTCTGGCGGCAACCGAAAAGCTCATGGCGGTACTGTTACCTGTCCTGGAGAATAAACACTGGCCCGACTGGAAGAAAAAATAAACCTTGTTTTTTAAATGTCGCACAGACTATCAAATACTATAACAGGCATGTGAGGTTAAGTTTATGGCAAAGAAGAGACTGAATAAAAAGGTGGCGCTGGTTGGTTCGATGTTCTTTCTTTTTCTGGCTTTTATGACCATTGTGGTTATTTTGTACCTCACTCGTGACCCTGACAAGTTCATAAAAGACGGTGACACCGCCGCTCAGGCGGCAAGAACTGCCGTTGACCCGGAAATCAAGGCCGAAGAATATAAAAGAGCCCTCCGCAACTACAACAAGGCACGCGGATTGGCAAAAACAGACAGTCTCAAAGTCCAAATGCTTTTCAAGGCTGTCGATATTTATCTCGAAACCGACGACTGGCGCCACGCCCTCGGCTGCTGGAACACAATAATCCTGCTGGACCCCGAGAACGTAAAGGCACGCTACGCCCGCTTGAAATACTATTATATTCTCGCCGATAGCGGCGCCTTTGCCGCCTGGCAGGAGGTCGCCTCACAGGCCTCTGAGTTTCTGGACAATGTTACCGATTCCGTCCTTGCACAGAACCTCGCCGATTGGGAATCCTTCGCTGCCGAAAAAACCGCGGATGTAAAAAAAATTGAACACTACCTCCACCTCGCCAGGGCCAGGGCCGCCCTGGAAATGACAAACGCCGGTGCCGTAACCGACCCTGAAGAATCCCTGGCACTGGCCACAAATGACCTCCAAAAGCTGCGCGAACTCATACCCGGTAATCCCTATATCTGCTGGTATCTGGCTCAGGCAATAAAAGCAAAAGGACAGCTGCTTGTCTCCAGAGGAAGCATCGAGGAAAAACACAAAAGTGCTGAAAAGGCCGAGAAACTGTTAACACAGGCTCTTGAATTCGCAGGTGACAATCCCAGAGCACATATTAATTTGACTAATACTAAATTACAGAACCTCCTTGACCAAAGACCTGACAAGCAGCAAATCCAGGCCTTTGAGCCTGAATATCTGTCGCTGGTGGAGAAGTTCCCCTCAAACGCCGAAGCATTCGCAGTACTGGCAAGATTTTACGACCTGAACCCCAAAAATCTCGATAAAGCAATAAAAGCCATTCAAAAGGCAATCAGACTCGACGATGAAAATGTTACCTATGCCATAGCCGCCGCTAATTTTTATTATCGCGGCTTTTACAGCTCCCAAAAAACCTCAGACCTCGAAAATGCTATTCAAATCGCACAAAACGCCCTTGAATTACCCAACGCACAGGACAGGCCCGGACCGTGGCAGTGGGCAAATCGAAGCAACAGAATTGTGCTGCTTACCTTTCTGGCAAACTGCTGCTGCGAACAAATACTCGAGCCCGTCCGGCCCCTTACCTCAGAGCAAAAAAATCAGTACCTGACAAACATTGAGCACGTCGTACATGAAATCGAACAGCTTTATGGCAGCGGCCAGAACCCGCAGGTCATCAAGTGGCGGGCAATGCTGCAGCTGGTAAGGGACACAGACAAATCCCGCGCAGTAAGACAGTTGTACGCCGCGTACGAGCAGATGCAATCCAGCGGACGCTCAGACCCCCAGCTGGCTTACACGCTCGCGAAACTTTTTGAGAACTCCTCGGAACTGGGCGCGGTAGCCGAGTTTCTCGCCTCCGCACTGCGAGGAGGAATCAGCCGTACCAAACCACAAACACATCTCGACTATGCCGAACTGCTTTTGAAATTCGGTGCATGGATGCCTGCAATTTCCAGTATAAATGTTTTCGAAGAGAATTTTGGTCCCAACAGAACAAGCAACATACTGCGTATAAAAGCCTTCACCGCCGCAAACCAGTTCGACGAGGCCGAAGAAAAACTGGCACTCTTTTTGACCGATGACGACCCGGACGCTATCAAACTTAAGCTGAATTTAACTCTCGCCAAAACAAGGCAGCTCGCATCTGCCATGGCACAAAGGCAACAGCAGCACGTTATCGACCTGCTGGCCGTTCCGACGGACATCGCAACTGCCACCGCCCCTCAACAGGACGACAAAATCCAGACCCAACAGATTATGGAAGACGAACTGGCTGCACACAGACAGCAAATTATCGACCTGACGTCAAAACTGCTGGACAAAGAACCAAACCTCCTTGATACAACATCCATCGAAGCCGCTTGTGAAAGTTATATGGTCGAGCACAGAATAGCACAGGGCCGTCATTTCCTTGATAAACTGCTCGAACATTTCCCCGATAATGTAACTGCGTTGTTTTACAAAAAGCTTTTGGCCCAACCAGACCCTGAAAATGTCTCTGGCACCGCACGCCGACAGATAGAAAAACAGGTTCGTTTGGAAATACCGGATGCGGCCAACAGAGCACTCGCTGTCGGTGTCTTTTACCAAAGACAAAACCAGCTTGATAAAGCCGCCGCAGAATTAAGAAAGGTCATAGGCCCCGACCTGCTCGACGACGCCAAAATCACAAAGCAACCTGCCTTGCAGGAAAAACAGACCAGCGCACGAGAACTTTCGGCTCAGCAGCGGCTTGCCGTAAGTTACCTCTTTGATATTGCTCTGACAAACAAGGACTGGGACTTGGCAGAAAACATTGAAACTTTGGCAAGGACTGAAAATCTCGACCTCTGTGAAGGCAATTTCTTCGCCGCTCGTACGCTGATAAGCAAAAACCAGTATAATGATGCCATCGCAAGACTGGATGAAGTCATAAGGCAAAGACCTGTCTTTTCCCAGGCCTTCAGTTTAAGAAGCAAGGTTAACGCAGTACTCGGAAATGAGCATGCCGTTATTCAGGACATCCAGAAAGCCGCCTCTCTGAACCCGCTTGACAAAAACATCGCAATAGACCTGGCAATGGCACTTTACCTGCGAAATAAAAAAATCGGAGATAACGTGACCTCGAACCAGCTGATTGAAACGCAAACCGCCCTTATAAACGCAATCCGCTTAAGCCCCACAAACCTGCAGCTGCAGAGCTGGTATGCCGAATTCATAAGCAAGGAAAACCCTCAACAGGCCCTGGCTATAAGACAGCGATTGCAAAACGGTATGCCGAACATGGAAAACGCCCTGCTGTTGGCCAAAATGGCCTTAAGAATCGCACGCGATGAACTCATTATCTCACGCAAAAACGCCCTGCTGGATATGGCCGATTCGGCCTTTCGACAGGCGCTCGATTACGACCCCAAAAACCCGGCTGTTCTTAATAGTTATGCCGAATATTATCGCTTTGTCGGCCAAAAACAAAAGGCCGAAGAGATGCTGGTTCACTCAGAAGACAAAACCCTGCTTTGGGAACACTACTACCAGACGGGACAATTGGACAATGCCGCAACACTATTCGAGCAGCTGCACAAAAACGAACCGAACAATACAACCGCCATCAAAGGGCTAATACTTATTGCCGAAAAAAATGTGGATAAAGATGCAACTCAAAAATACTTTCAGCAGCTTTTGAAACTTAAGCCAACCATGGAAAATCAGCTGTTCCAGATTCAGACTTTTCTCAAAGTGGGTCTTGTCAGAGAAGCCGAGCAAAAATTGCTGAGCTTCAGAGAAAGACACCCTCTCCAGCAGCAGGCTTTGCTGCTTGAGGCCTGGCTGGCAATGAAAAAAGGCCGGCTCGAAAGCGCACTTGTCTCGACCAACCAGCACCTCCAGACCAACCAGGACAGCGCCCTGGCCTGGCGCCTCAGGGGCCAAATATATCGTCTTATGGCAAATTATCAACAGGCCATAATAGACCTCAATAAAAGCAAAGCCATTGCTGATGAACCCACCACCCGCTTACTGCTGGCAAAAACCTATATAGCCAAAGATGCTCACGAAGATGCCATCACAGAGCTTAAAAGTGCAATGGATGACCCACAGGCCTCGGCAGAAGCTGCCAAAATGCTCGAAAAAATCTTGTGGCGCCTTGGCCGAAAAGCAGAATTGTCGAAATTCTACAACGAACTTATCGCTAAATTCCCCGAAGACCTCTTCTGGTACAATCAGGCCGGAAAATTTGCGCTGACCGTAAAGGCATACTCTACCGCACAGCAACTGTATCAAAAAGCCCGCGATATTATCGCAGCCGCCAACCAGAATAACCCTAGCCGGACACTCGACACAGATATAGTTAATGAAATAATTGAAGGACATTTACGCACCTTCCTGCAAACCAACGATACAAACAGATTATTTGCAGAGGCCGGCAAACATCTCAACGGCCCCGCAGCACCGGTAGTTCTGATGGTCTTGGCCGAGGCCAAAATGGCCTCCGGTGACAAACAAACTGCTGTTGACTATTGCCAAAACGCCCTCGATAAAGCCGGAACCGATGAGATTCTTGTCTACAATATATTGCAGAAAATGTACACCTTGCTCGGCCGCGAACATGTCATGGATTATTGCAGCCGGAAACTGGTCTCAGACCCCGATTCACTGGCCGCCAATTACGCTTTGTTCAATTTTGCAAAAATCAACGGCGAATATAACAAAGCTGTCGACTACATCAACAAGTGCCTGGCCGTAATCGAGCCGGATAGTCCGCGAAAAACCGAATTAAGCATCGAAAAAGCAAAAATCCTGCAGTCTGCCTACAACAAAACCTCCGACACAAATTACCTCAAGTTGGTCATCCACCAGTACGAAAGTCTGTTGGAGAAAATGCCGAATAACACTAGTGTCTTGAATAATCTGGCTTATATGCTTGCAGAGGAAAACGTACGGCTTGACGATGCGCTCGTTTACGCCCGGCGCGCGCACAACGCAAAGCCCGATAATCCTGACCTGTTGGATACTTATGCATTTGTCTTGTACAAAAACAATCGTCCTGCCGAAGCAGTCGAACTCTTGCAGGCCGCATTGCAGCAGTATGAACTCGCTGGCAGGTCTGTTCCTGCTGATATGTACGAGCATTTGGGTATGGTAAAGGAAAAACTCGGTGCCAACGACCAGGCCCTTGATGCATATAATCAGGCGCTGCAAACAGCGCCAGAGCAATTATCTCCAAAAGTCCTTGACCGACTAAAAAAGGCTGTCGAGCGCCTCTCGAACTGAGATTAAACTTTGCAAACGCGAAAAAAATTAAAAGCTAAATTTTAAAATGCCCGAACAAAAATACATACCGGTTCCGCAAAGAGCAGCCCCGGCGTTTGCGCAAATGCCGCCCTCCGACGTCCAGGTCACTCCCAGGGAAATGCTGTTAATACTGCGCCGGCACATATGGCTTATAGCCTCCATTACTATCCTCGGCTTTATAATCGGCGCTGTTAGCTGGTATCTTCTTAGAAAATATCTGCCCGAATACACAGCTCGAACTTTTATCAGAGTCCTGTCACCAGCTGAAAAAGACCCTATGCAAATCGGCGGACGTATCGTCGCCAAGGATATCCAGTACGCCGCACGTGTGTCAATGGTCGTCCTTATCAAAAGTCAGAGCACTCTCGAAAACTTGATCAAGCGGGACAAAATCCAGGAAACCAAGTGGTTTAAGGCATTTGGTGACATCAAGGCCAAACGTATTAGAAAAGCTGTCAGAGACCTGGTAAAACACTTCGGTGCCTCAGCACAAAGAGACGGCGAATTCATTATTACTACAATGACATGCGGTAACAGGGAAGAATCCGCTCTGATAGTCAACGAAATGGTCGATTTGTTCCTGGCCACGCGCGGAAGTACAAAGCGAAAAGAAGTGGCTGAAAGACTCACAAGGCTCGAAGATGAGAGAACCCGTGTACAAAGGGATTTGGATGCCGCCGAAAACGCTCTGACCGATGTGCAAAACAGGTGGGGATTCACAGACCTTGAAAACCAGAGCTGGGGCCGCAGCACCATGCAGGTAAAACTCGATGACCTTGAACTCGAGCAAAACAAACTGCTCATGGAAGTAAGACAGCGGCAGGCTCTGGTTGGAACCCTCGAAAAACAGGCTACCGGACCGTTCAGCGACCAGGTCAAGCAACAAATAGAACGCGACCCCACAATGATAGTACTGACCCGTCAGCTTGCCACATTCGAAGCGGCATTGGCAGCCATACTTACGAAATTCGGTGAAAACCACCGCGTCGTGAGGCAATCTCAGGAACTGATTAACCAGACCAAAAAGGAAAGGGAAATAAGAAAAAACGAAATTGCCGAACAAACAAGACAGTCAAATTTACAGGGCTCACAGGACCAGCTGGTCATTCTGCAAAGCAGATATGAGCAGCTCGAAAACCTCCGCCAGAACGCCGCCGCCGAAAAAAGCCGATTTGACCTCGCTCGCATACAGTATCAGCAGCGGGCAAAAATAAGAGATGAAAGACGAACAATGCTCGACAAGGTCAAAGAGCAAATTGAGAAGCTAAAGATAATGCACGACGACCCCTCGACCCCGAAGGTCCAGTTCGTCGGATACGCACCCGTGCCGCTCGAAATCAGCTCCCCTAAATTGCAGCTTTATTTCCCCGGCGGTCTTACCCTGGGCCTTATGGCGGGTATAGGCCTGGCTTTCCTGATTGAATTGCTTAATGACCTCGTCCGAACTGCCAGAGACGTCGCCAGATTCCTGCACATTCCTCTTCTGGGTGTCATACCGGACGCCGCCGAGGACGACCAGGTCGCCGATGTAAACCTTTATCTGACTGTCAGCCAGGCGCCTTTTTCGTTTATAACCGAAGCATACAGACGGCTGCGCACAAACTTAAAGCTTACCTCCCAGCAGGACTCGAAGGTTTTACTTGTAACCAGTTGTATGCCTGCAGACGGTAAAACTTCCGTCGCGGTCAATCTTGCCCTGGCATTTGCCGCAGACAGCAAAAAGCTGCTTTTAATAGATGCCAATTTCAGACAGCCCAATTTACACACTATATTTCCCAAACAGCAAACAACAAACCAATCTAAGGACCACGCCGGTCTGGGACTGTCGGACCTGCTGGCGGGGCGCTGCTCGCACTCACAAACCATAAGAACCTCAGGCATCGAAGACCTTGACATCATCCAGGCCGGCTTGCCGCCGACAAATCCCGCCGAATTACTCGGCGGACCCGGTATGCCCGAACTTATAAAACAGGTACGCACCAACTATGATTATATTATTATTGACGGCCCGCCGATACTGCTGGTAAGTGATGCAAAAACGCTCGCAAAAAGCGTTGACGGAACCATCCTCGTATTCAACGCCGCAAACACAAAAAGAGGTACGGCTCTGCGAACCATTCGCGAACTGAGGCAAATCAGCGCAAATATACTCGGCTGTGTCCTGTTGGGCGTAAAGGCACTCAAGGGCGGATACTTCCAGGAGCAGTTCCGCTCGTACAGAAAGTATCAGCAGTCCCAGCTTGCACGCTCAAGTTAGGTCTTGCACCAGGGCGCAGGTTTAGGAGATGTTACTCTTATGGAAAAGTTTCTCGTAACCGGCGCAGCCGGCTTCATAGGTTCGAACATCTGCAGAAAGCTCGTTCAGCAGGGCTGTTTCGTAAGGGCCGTTGATAATCTGCTTACAGGTAAAAAAAGCAACCTCGATGACGTTATAGATAAAATCGAATTTATAAAAGCCGATATCGGACACGAAGAAACTGCCCGCGACTCTGTCAGGGACATCGATGTGATATTGCATCAGGCCGCCCTGCCCTCTGTTCCCCGAAGCGTTGACGACCCCGCGGCAACTCACAGACACTGTCTAAACGCCACTTTCACTCTGCTGTTAGCAGCACGAAACGCCGGTGTAAAACGCTTCGTCTTTGCCGCAAGCAGCGCCGCTTACGGCGATACCCCCACCCTGCCAAAAGTAGAAACCATGCTGCCGGCTCCCCTGTCACCCTACGCCGCTGCAAAACTGGCCGCCGAACACTACTGCCGTGTATTCCACGAGGTCTTCGGCCTTGAGACCATCTCGCTTAGGTATTTTAACGTCTTCGGACCCTATCAGGACCCCGCCAGCCAGTATGCCGCCGCTATTCCTGCTTTCGTAACAGCCATATTGAAAGACCTGCCCCCCACTATATTTGGTGATGGCCTCCAGAGCCGCGATTTCACTTATGTCGATAACGTCGTCGATGCAAACCTCCTCGCTGCAAGGGCCAAACACACCGCAGGGCAGGTTATTAACATCGCCTGCGGCCAGGCTGTCACCGTTAACGAAATCATTGATATAATAAACAACCTTACCGGCAAAAGTGTCAAACCTTTTTACACCGACACAAGACCCGGTGACGTCAAGCATTCACTGGCCGATATTACACTCGCCGGAAAAACCATTGGTTACAAGCCCGCCATACCTTTCCAGCAGGGTCTGCAAATGGCCCTGAAATGGTATCGCCAAAACCTGCTTTAGCATTTGATGGTCTCGCCAATCGACATACCCCCTACTGCTGCCGCCGGCTGCTGTTGTCAAACGACCGCCCTTCGGAAGCGTCAACTATCACAGCACATGCGGCGTCACCGGTTACGTTCACCGCCGTACGACACATATCAAGTATGCGCTCGGGGCCAAGCACAAGGGCTATTCCTTCTAACGGCACACCTATGCTGGTTAACACCATGGCCAACATAATCATCCCAACACCGGGCGCGCCAGCAGTACCTATGGCCGCAAGCGTAGCTGCTAAAACCACGGTCAACTGCTGACCTATCGTCAGGTCCATGCCGAAAACCTGGGCGATAAAAACCGCAGAGACCCCTTGATAAAGCGCCGTACCATCCATATTTATTGTCGCTCCCAGAGGCAGTGCAAAACTGCATACTTCATTGGATACACCCAGATTCTTCTCGGCGCATTCCATGGTCACAGGCAATGTAGCCGAACTCGAACCGGAACTGAATGCAATCAAAATTGCGCCACGAATGCCCTTGAAAAAATCCATGACCTTTAGCTTGCTGAACATCTTTATCGCAAAGCCGTAAACAATCATACTATGAAGAATAAGCCCCCCAATCACCACCAGCGCATATTTCAGCAGCGTAAAAAGAATGCCTAACCCAAAATCACTAACAACACCTGCAATCAAAGCGAACACCCCGTAAGGGGCCGCCTTCATAATTAAGTGCACCATCTGGATAATGGCATCGTTAAGGCCCTGGAAAAAATCTATCACCGGCCGGGCTCGCTGGTTTCCAATCAAAGTCAGGGCAACGCCAAACATTATCGCAAAAAAGATAATCTGCAGCATGTTGCCTTCGGCAAAAGCCTTTACGGGATTTTTGGGGATAATGCCCAACAGCATCTCTTTGATGCTGCCGACTTTCAAAGCTGTTTCTATTGCTGTGCCGGAATTGGCCTGCCTGCTTGCCAATAAGCGAGCCTGCGTCTGTTCAGAAATACCTGCACCGGGCTTAAAAACATTAGCCAGAAACAGCCCGATAGCAATTGCCATCACGGTGGTACATAAATAATAGATAAGCGTCTTACCGCCGATTCTACCGAGCTTACGGATGTCATTCAGGCTGGCCGTACCCACTAATAATGAAGTAAACACCAGCGGTACCACTATCATACTTATTAATTTTATGAAACCGGTCCCCACCGGCTTAACGTAGTCACAAACAAAATCCGTAAAACCCAACCTGTTGGCCGCTATCCCGAATAAAATCCCTGATATCAGCCCTATGAAAATCTTGGTGTATATCTGCAGTTTCGGTAATCTCATAAACACTCCTCATTCTGGCGGCCTTGAAAATTCGGACCCATCCCGCAGGCATCCTTTGAGGTGCTAAATTGAATCATCTCCGTTCCGCAGTCTCACTTAGGGTCGGCCTTCAAATACCTTTTTCCGTTTCCCCCTGTCGGCAACAGTTCCAGCACCGCCGCACTCATGGCCTTTATACCGGTCTTGATGGTCGGTTCGGCATCCGTTGTCATATACGGCGAGTGCAGCTTTGGCTGTAACCCAGTCGCCTCTTGTCCTTGCCTTAGCTTCTCTCGGCTGATACAACCCACAAAAAACATATATGACGAAATCGAAGGGTACTGGTCGCGGTAAACTGCGAAATCTTCACCGCCGGTCTTTCGACCAACAAGCTTGACGTTTTCATCGCCGATTACCCGTCCAATAGCCGCGTTTACTCGTCTGACCAGCTCAGGGCTGTTATATAAAGGCGGACACGGGTTCGGCTGCACGTACACTATCGGGAGTTTATCTTCGCTGACACCAGCGGCCTGGCCGATGCCTTTGGATATACGTTTTATAGCTGAAAGGATTTTGTTACGTGTTTTCTCCTGGTAACTGCGCACGGTCAGTTCCATTTTCACTTCGTCGCCAATAATGTTGCGTTTGGTACCACCATGAATTTGTCCCACCGTCACAACAGCAGGCTCAAACGGTGAGACCTCCCTGCTGACTATTGTTTGCAGCGACAGAATAATCTCTGCTGCGATAACGACAGGGTCTTTTGTTTGCTGTGGCGCCGCGCCGTGCCCACCAACACCTCGCACGGTAATATCGACGCTATCCACCCTCGCCATCGCATACCCCGCCCTGAATCCTATTTGACCAGCCGCTATATCATCCATAATATGCAAGCCCAGCAGGTAATCGGGCTTGGGGAATCGTTCGAAAAGACCGTCTGCCAGCATCGCCCTCGCACCTGCTGCCAGTTCTTCCGCAGGCTGCCCAATCATTACCACGGTCCCCTGCCACTTATGGCGCCAACTGCTCATAAGCCGCCCAACGCCGGTGAAGATAGTCATGTGTATGTCATGTCCGCACGCGTGCATAACGCCCACTTTCCTGCCCTGAGCATCTATCGTTTTGACCTTGCTGGCGTATGACAATCCTGTTTTTTCTTCAATCGGCAGCGCATCCATATCTGTGCGAACAAGTACCGTCGGCCCGTCACCGTTGCGCAGAACACCAACAACACCGTAACCGCCTATGTTCTCCGTAACTTCGAAACCGCAGCTTCGCAGCTGTTCCGCAAGCCGTTTGGAGGTCTCTTTTTCGTGCAGTGAAAGTTCTGGATGCTCGTGCAGATACTCGTAGAGCTTTTGAAGCGATGGGTATTCAGCCTCTGTTTTTCTGTTTATTTCCAGCCGCAGTTCTTCTGCACACCAGGCATCCGACCCCCTTACTGCACGCGTATTTGCACACACGCACCCCGCAAAAACCAGCCATATGACTAATCCCAAACTGCTCCGCACGACAAAATCCTTTAAAAAGTTGCTCATTTACTCCCGCTGCCGGCAAGATATTAACCGGGCACGTATCCTGGTCAAGAAAAAACTTCTGCCCGCATTTCTGCACAAAAATTCTTGCGCCACTGCAGTTTCT
>SDBT01008689.1_pt1 | contig 16557 bp, 16 predicted proteins | sample 2277101 | NCBI WGS metagenome assembly SDBT01 (sample SAMN10404973, study PRJNA504765) | marine sediment metagenome | isolation source: marine sediment core GS10_PC15, 103 cmbsf | place: Arctic Ocean: Southern Knipovich Ridge | collected 2010 | reverse complement strand
AAAAAGGCACATACAGTTTATTAAAAGATAAAGATGAGGTCATCGGCGCGGTAGTCAGAACACGCACCAATGTCAAGCCGGTTTTCATATCCGTCGGCAACAAATGTCTGCTGAAAGATGCGATAAAAATCGTGCTTGACTGTGCGGTTAAATATCGTCTGCCCGAACCTACCCGCCTTGCGCACCAACAGGTCACCAGACTAAGACTAAAAACTTAGCTTATTACAAACCTTGTTTTCCCGAAACAACCATCGCTGATTTTATGACTATCGGCTCGACGGGAACATCGCGCATACCGTTACGAATCGTTGTCTTCGCCGCCGCAATCGCATCCACAACATTCATACCTTCGACCACTGTGCCGAACACCGCATACCCTGGCTTGAGTTGGCCGGCATAATTCAGGCTGTCATTGTCTTTGTGATTGATAAAAAACTGAGCCGATGCGCTATCAGGGTCATTCGTTCGAGCCATCGCAATACTGCCTCTATTGTTTTTCAAACCATTTTTGGCTTCATTGACAATCATCCCATGCGTTTGTTTCTCCCGCATATCCGCCGTAAAGCCGCCGCCCTGTACCATAAAGTTTTGTATAACCCTGTGAAATATCGTCCCATCATAAAAACCTTCTTCCACGTACCGAAGGAAATTGGCCACCGTGACCGGCGCCTTTTCCTCGTTAAGCTCAATAATAATGTCACCCTTACTCGTTTCCAGCTTTACTTTCTTTGTCATGTTCTCACTTTCTCGGTGTTTACAACCGGCCGTCAAAACAACCGTCACCAACAACAGACTAATCCAGAATTTACGAGCCATAAAACAATCCTTTCACAAACCAATATTAATTACCCGTCCCATTTGTGTTTTTTTACAGAGGCCAGAATCCTCTCAGCACACTCCATTGCCGCCAGTCCATCCTCGGCCGTAACCTCAGGCCTGGCCGCTTTATCCGCACAGGCACTCAGAAACGCCTCCTGCTCAAGACGCAGCGGCTCCTTATCATCAATTTCAAGCTCTTCGATGTGCAGCAGGTCCGGCCAGTTGACACTCAACAGATTAAAGTCTCCCGCTTCTCTGCGCTCTCTTATCCATTTGACAACATCAATATTTGGTTCGGCCTTAATTACAATGCCGTATTTTTTGTAATAATCCAGACTCAGATACCCCTGCCGACTAAAGACACGTATCTTTCTTACAGTTTTCAAAGCCAGCCTTGAGGCGGTAATATTCGCAATACAGCCGCTCTCAAAAACAATTCTCGCATTACAGATGTCTTCCTTGTCGTCGATAACACCGACGCCCACCGCATCTATTCTTTTAATTTTACTCTGCGCCATAGACAGAATAATATCTATATCGTGTATCATCACATCCAGCACAACACCCACATCCGTCGAGCGGAACGGATAGGGGCTGACGCGGTTCGCCTCGATAAACTTCGGCTCAATATTGAGCCGTTTCATCGCCTGTACAACCGGGTTGCAGCGCTCGGAATGGCCTACGCCTACAACAACATTCTTTTTCTTCGCAAGCCTTACTATCTTTTTACTTTCTTTAACATCAACCGCCAGGGGCTTTTCAATCATCACGGGCACATTATTTTCGATAAAGAGTTTCGCCAGCTCCAAATGATGTATCGTCGGAGTAGCTATTGTTACCGCATCAACTTTGCCCAATACATCGGCACAACCGGTAAAAGCCAAACAGTCATATTTCTTTGCCAGACGCTCAGCTTTTCCGGCATCGATATCCACCACCGCAACAAAATCGCTTTGCGGAAGCTGGTCATAGACCCTGGCGTGAATCGTCCCCATCTTGCCCGCGCCAATAACCGCTGTGCGTATCCTGTCCATACCATCTCACTTTATATAAATTATCATCACATAAGGCAAAAGTGCCCTTGTGCTCTTTTTTAATGCCTTAACGTCTCGAGGTATCTGCCAAATCGATGTTCGCTGCTTTTTATTATCATATCGACCATAGCCTGCACATTTTCGTCAATTCCGTCATCAGCAGCCAGTGCCTTCGCATTCTCCAGCAGTGTCCCTCCTGAGCGGTAAAGTTTTCTGTAGGCCTCGGAAATTTTCTGCTGCTGCTGCTCGCTCAGACCGGCCCTTCTCATACCCCGCTCGTTAACGCCCCGAATCCTCGGCGGATAATGACCGCTGACAATCAAAAACGGCGGAATGTCGTGATTTATCCCCGCAAGACCGGCGGCATAACTCCACCTGCCGATAGTTACAAACTGATGCAGTGCAACTATACCGCTAAACCAGACGCCGGTCTCAATTCTGCAATGGCCGCTTAGCTGAGCACAATTACTCAAAACTGTTTTATCCTCAAGCGTACAATCGTGCCCAATATGCACGCCTACCATAAGTAAATTGTCATTTCCTACCTTCGTAAATTTGCCGGGATAGATGCTCGAATGAATGGTCACCTGCTCCCGAATAGTGTTGCCATCACCAATTATAATCCCTCCGATTTCGTTTTGCGAATTAAAGCCAAGCACCTGTGGTACGCCGCCAATCACACAGTTGGCAAAAAAATGATTGTTTTGCCCTATCCTGACGTCTCCGTCAATCACCACATTGGCTCCGAGTTCTGTGCCGGCGCCAATCGAGACCCCGCTGCCGATAACACAATTGGGGCAGACCATTACGTCGTCAGCCAATTCAGCATCTTTATGAACCACCGCACTGGGGTGTATCACACTCATTTTGTATTCTCTTTTGCCTCCATTGAAATTTTAATCTGACTACTCAAGTTCATATCTTCTCCTCGTCCACAAGCATAAACTTAATTTGCGCCTCGGCCGCCACCTCTTCACCCACCATCGCCCTGCACCGACACTGCGCCGTCCTTTTCCTGAGCTTGACTGTCTCAGCTATAAGAATAAGCTGGTCGCCCGGGACAACCGCCTTTCGCAATTTTACACCGTCCATACTCACAAGCACTGCAAGCTTGCCTGCATGCTCGAGTTTTTGGGCAAAAAGCAGACCGGAAACCTGCGCCATCGCTTCCACAATAAGAACGCCCGGCATAATAGGCGTGCCGGGAAAATGACCCTGGAAAAACTGTTCATTAAAACTTACATTCTTTATGCCTTTTATTCGCTTGTTACCTTCTATCTCAACTACTTTATCCACTAACAAAAACGGGTATCTGTGCGGCAGAATCTTGGCGATTTGCCGTATGTCCAGAAGAGCATCAGTCCCTAATTTCGCCATTCGCTCCTGCCTCTCGGCCGCTTCATACAGCTTCTTTACGAGCTGCTGGTTCAACGAATGCCCGCTTCTGTAGGCCACTATTCTTCCTCTAACTGCCCGCCCGACTAACGCAAGGTCGCCAATCAAGTCAACTACTTTATGCCTGGCGCACTCGTCGGAAAAACGAAAGCTGTTTTTAATCGGACCTTCTGAATTGATAACAAGAATGTCGCGCGGGCCAAGATGTGTCCCCATCCCACGAGCCTGAAACTGCTTGGCTTCGGCCTCAAGCAAAAATGTCCTCGCAGGTGCCAGATTCTTCTCAAAATTCTCCGCTGTCACCCGGCAGCCGAAAATTTGCCGACCAATACCGGTATGGCCGCTATAATCCAAATCATAAGTGATACTTAATCCGTCATCGGCATATGGAAGGGCGTATATTGAAGCGCCGCCGGCCGACATACTTATCGGCTCGGTGATAACGAACTCCCTGCGAGAGGCCTGCTGCTCAGCCAGGCCGGAACGCTTCAAGGCCCTGACATAGCCAACACTGCTGCAGTCCGGAGCCGGCAGCTCAGGTCCTTCAACTTCCACAATCAGATTGTCAATTTCCAGAGCGCTTACCGCCGCCAGACAATGCTCCACCGTCTCAACACTGACAGAGCCTTTCTTTATTGTTGTTCGCCTGCTTCGCTGGGCAAGATTAGGTGCAACAGCGCTAATCCGAACCGGCTCCGGCACATCAGTCCGCACGAAAACCAGCCCGGAATCAGCAGGAGCAGGACGAAAAACCACCTTCGTCTCCTTGCCCTCAAACAAGCTTCTGCCGGATATCCAGCCTTCACTTTTTATCGTCTTTTGCAGATTCAAGTTTTTCAACCCTCGCATCGAGCTGCTTTACCCGCTCGGCCAGCCTCGGCAAACGAAACACCAAACTAAATATCTTCAATTGTTTTTTGTGGTCAATCGCCGGCGAGCCGATTATCTGCTTGCCGCCTGGTACACTGTTGGCAACACCGGCCTGAGCACCGACTATTACACCATCACCTATTTCTATATTATCCGCCAGTCCGACCTGCCCGGCCAAAACAACACCGTCGCCAAGCCGACAACTACCGGCAATACCAACCAGACCCGCTATCAAACAGCATTTGCCTATCACTACACTATGAGCAATTTGCACAAGGTTATCTATTTTTGTCCCGGCTCCGATTATGGTGTTGCCGAACTTTCCCCTGTCAACGCAGCAGTTGGCCCCTATCTCGACAAAATCTTCTATCACCACCCCGCCATTGTGCGGGACCAGTTGATGTCTGCCGTCAATAAATGAATACCCAAAGCCCATCGAGCCGATTGTGCTGTTTGCCTGGATGATTACATTGTCGCCGATGCGGCAGTTGTGATAAACAACAACGTTGCCGTCAAGACGGGAATTTTTACCGAGCTTTGAATTCTCGCCGATTCTGCACCCGGAAGCGATTACGGTATTTGCCCCGATTTGGACTCCACTGTCAATTACCACGCCCGGCCCGATAGAAACACCTTCGGCGATTTGAGCATCATCGGCCACCTGCGCAGCAGGGTCAATCCCTTTGGGAGTCCCTTTCAGAGGCGGAGCAAAAACACTCAACGCATCTACCAACGCTTTATCAACATTATCAACGACAAGCTGCGGCCGGGTTAAACCCTCTATTCTACTGCCGACAATAACAGCACCTGCCAGTGACTTCTCCAGGCAGGTTTTATGCTTATCATCAGCAATGAAAGTAACCGCGCTCTCATCGGCGGCCTCGACTGAACCCACAGAACTTATTGGCACGGTACCGTCACCGACCAGCTCAGCCCCAAGACGTTCAGCCAATTGTGCAACTGTCACTCTCATCTCAACTCAAAACTCAAAACTATTTTTCCGCATTCAGTCTCGCTATTACCTCATCGCTGATGTCCACGCCGCCGCCGCTGTAGAGCACCTTGCTGGTCTTAATAAGTATCGAAAGCTCGTTAAGATTTACCGCGGGAAGCACCGGCTCACTCCTTTCAAGAACAAAGGCCAGCCCTTTTTGCTCCGCAATCTCACCGACTACACGCAAAATATCTTTATAGAGGCCCTCTATCATCCTTTGTTCTTTTAAGACCATCACCTGCTCATAAAACTTTTTCCGCGCCTGGATGCTGGCCCGTTTTTCGAACACGTCTTTCGTCCTGGCCAAACGGTCCAGACTCTCCGGCTTCAATGTTTTTAATCCTGCTTCTTCTGCCTCAACTTCCTTGACAAGCTTGTTCAATTCCGCCTCCTTGGCATTGCGCTCAGCCAGACTTTCTTGCCGGTACTTTGAGCTTCTCTGGCAATCCCTGATGACTTTCTGAATGCTGACAACCCCGATTTCCAATCCACCCTTCTCGGACTTCGGCGCCGCTGCCGCCAGGTTAATTCTATGGCCCACCGACAAAACAACCACTGCTATCAAACAACCCAAAACTGCAACTTTAATCTTCATAATTTCCCTTTCCTTATTTACCTTACAGAATACTCTATCGCATTTAGCTTTTCGTTGTGCCTATACACTATCAGTAACTTAAAACAGTCTTCCTACAGAGAAACTGAAAACCCGCACTTCATCATCACCATCTTTCATAAATGGTGCGGCAATTTCGAATCTCATCGGCATCGGCCCGAACCACTGAGGAATCATTATCTGAACACCCACACCGGCAGCGGCGCGGTAGCCGCCCGAATCAATCGTGCCGCTATCAACAAAAATTAATCCTGCGAGGCTCTCGCCCACCAATGGTACTGTAACTTCGGCATTGGCCAGAAATATCCAGTCACTGCCTATCGGGTCATCATCACTTCCGGCTCGCGTGCTCACTCCGCGATAATCAAAACCCCTCATGCCGTAAAGGCCCGTGCCGCCGGCATAAAACTTCTCGAAAGGAGGCGCATCGCCGCCCAGCACCGTCGCCGCAAGCAACCTGGTCGCCAGAACAGTCTTGCGTTCAGCTAAATCCTCGTAAAGTGTCGTGTACCTGCCGTAACTACCTCTCAATATCCCAAAAGTGTGGTCACCTGTAACCTGCTCGTAACTGGCACTAAAAACGTCACCACTGCTCGGTGTAAACCTGTTATCGGTAAGGTCCCTGCCGAGACCAAGTCTTATTCCCATAAGGGCATTCTCACCCTTGACGTCTGTGATTTCCGTCGGCGCTCCGGCATCGATACTGGTAACATCGACGTTTTCAGCCCGAAAGCTTATATTGTGTCGCCAGCGGTTCTTATACCGCTTCTCAAATCCTACATATCCTTTTAACCTCTCCTCGTTGTAACTTTCTCGCTCTCTTTCCCAGCTTGAACCGACCACGTTCAGCGAAATCGGCTTATCCATAAAATAAGGCTCGGTAAAACTAACCATGTATTCGCTGACTATCGTACCCGGCTGCAGCGCTATCCTGAGACTTTGGCCGGCACCTTTGAATGCCTGGCCGGTAACAAATTCTCCAAAACTCTCGGGCCAATCGGTAATGTCGAAATTCCTCTGGTCAAAAACAAGCTGACCTATAAGACCGCTGTCACTGGCAACCGCACCGCCTAACATTATCGAGCCGGTCTGGCCTTCAATAACACTGACCTGGGCATTCCTCTGGCCGGGCAGCTCACCTGTGGGCGTAATGGTCGCCGACTCTGTTAATGCCATCTGCCTTACCATTTTTTCCAGCTCGCCCCTGCCGTCACCGCGCGCTATATCGGCATTGTACCATTGGCCGGGCAGAAAATCATATTCATCGAGCACACGCCGAATTACCTTGTCATGCGTTTGTTCGTTGCCGGTAATGTTAATCCGGCCGATTCTAAAACGCTCCCCCTGTGTTATCGCAAATTCAACATCTACCTTGTCTTTCGAAACGAACTTGCGCTTCTGCTCCACCCTGGTGTCAATGAAACCGACCTCGCGGTAAAGCTTAAGCAGCCGTCTCACGTCCGATTTGCACCTCCGCTCATTATAGACCTGACCGGCCTGAAGCCTCAACATCTCGGCCAGCTTCGTAACGTCGAAGTATTCGTTTCCCGTAAGAAAAATGTTCTCAACGGTATAAACCACACCTTCGACAATTGCAAAAGTAATGCGGATTTCGCTGCTGTCCTCGTTGAACTGCCGTCTCGCCGTTATGTCGGCATCGAGAAAACCCTTTTTCTGATATATCCTTCGCAGCTTTACCAGGTCCGCCTCCAGCACCTCTTCGGTGTAATATCTCGGCCAAAAGAGGTACTTTTTCTCACTGCTCTTTACGGCGTTCTTAAGTGACCTTGTCCTGATGGAATTATTGCCGCGGAACTGAACCGAATCTATCCTGACCCTCGGGCCTTCATCGATTCTATAAACCAACGCCCCGTACGATAGCTTCCCCTCATCAAGAGCCACCCTGGCAAAAGCAAAACCGTTTTTGAGATAAAAATCATTCAGCGCTTTTCTGCCTGCCTCAGCCAGGGCCGGGTCGAGATAATCGCCTATCCTCAGGTCCAGTTTCTTTTCCAGCTTTCTGCCTTTATATCTGCGATTGCCGAAAAAGCCGATTGACCTGACGAGGTTTCGCTCGACAACGACAAATATCAGCTGGATTCTGTCATCAACGATTTTTGTGTTATAATAGCAGTATTCCACGCCGGCCAATTCAGCGATGCGTTTTGCATCTTCGGCTGCAACTCTCTCATCAAATAACTGACCGACTCTACTGCGAACCACGCTCAATACCCGACCGGCGGCTATCGTGCGGTTACCGGTTGTCTTGATACTGTCTATCTCGTATTGGCCCGCACCCCAAACGACGCAAATCGGCGCCAATGCCAACAGGCAATACACTACAGAAACCACACACAACAAGCTTCTCTTCTTCATATCGTTTGCCCCGTTAAAATTTTAACACTCCATATCTACAATTGCCTCTCGCCTGAGCATTGAGGGACTAAAACGGCGCTTCCTGCCCTCCTGCGTAAGAGGCGTTTTCAAACCGTGTAATTCTCTCCCTGAAAACAAGTCTTACATTGCCCGTCGGCCCGTTGCGCTGCTTGGCTATTATCAAATCCGCCTGATTATTCGGCTCATACTCCTTACCTGTCTCTTTATCTTTCTCTCTGCCGCGATGATAGTAATCCTCACGGTGCAGAAGCATCACAACGTCGGCATCCTGCTCGATACTGCCGCTCTCACGCAAATCACTCATTCTCGGTTTGTGGTCGTCTCTGCTTTCCGGACCACGATTCAACTGGCTCAAAACAACAACGGGAACATTCAATTCCCTCGCCAGTGCCTTGATATATCTCGATATTGTACTAATCTCCTGCTGACGCGATTCGACTCTGCCCACACCCAAATGCATCAACTGAAGATAATCAACTATCAAACATTTTATATCACGCTGGCTCTTTAGCCTTCTGGCCTTGGCGCGAAGTCCCAGCGGCGTCAGCATCGAAGTATCGTCGATATAAATCGGCACTTCATATAAGTGTCCGCAGGCCTCCTTGAGGATCTCGAGATGTTCGGTATCGAGCATGCCCGTTCTGACCTTCTGTGCGTCAATTTGAGTCATGCTGCACAAAAACCTCTCCGCCAACTGCTGCCTGCCCATCTCCAATGAAAATACCGCAACCGGCAATTCCTCTACCAGGCCGATATGCTCGGCGATATTCAACGCCAAAGACGTTTTTCCCATACTCGGCCGACCGGCAATGATTATCATCTCCCCGTTCTGAAGCCCGCACGTCAAATCATCAAGCTCATAATAACCGGTCGCCAGACCCGTAACATGACCGCCCTTGCGCTTCTCGATAAGCTCAAAAGCTTGGGAAACCAAATCCTTTAACGGCACTGCCGCTCCGCTTATCTTCTTGTCCGTAACGGCAAATATCTTTTGTTCGGCCTCGTCAAGTTTCATGCTCGGCTCGCCCGTCTCTTCGTAGCCCATCTCTAAAATTTCACTCGCCGCTCCGATAAGCTCACGCAGAAGCTGCTTGTCTTTTACAATCCCGGTATAATACATCACATTCGCCGACGAAGGCACCGAGTCCATAACCCTGGCGATATATTCCACGCCGCCGAGAGTTTCGAGCTGCCTGCGCTTCTCAAGCTCATCACGAAGCAGCACCGCATCGAGCCCTTCACCTTTGTTCTTCTCGTAAAGAGAAACTATGGCATCAAATATATATTGGTTCTCTATACGGTAAAAGGCCTCGGTCTTTAGCTGCTCGACAACCTCGCTGATGCACGCAGGGTCAATTATCATCGATCCTAAAACCGCCGCTTCGGCAGCTAACGACTCCGGCATACTGCGGCCTGCATATACACTCCTCTGCGGCTGGGCTGCAGCGTTCACCGCCGTCCCCATCGCTCCATTCTTCACCGCTCTGGCCATTGCAAATCCCTTTCCTTAACTGGCCTCCTCGGCCGATTTAGTATCTCCTTCTTTTTTCTCAGCAACGACAACAACATTCACCGTAGCGGTCAAATCCTCTGCGAACCTCAATTCAACCGTATGCGTACCAACCCGCTTAATATATTCCTTGAGCTGCACTACCTCATCAGCCACTTCAAATTGCTGCTGTCTAAGATTGGCTGCTATTTGTCCGGCCGTAACAGAGCCGAACAGATGTCCCAGCTCATTCGCCTTTTCGGCGATAACGGCCTCAGCCCCATCGACCGCAGCCGCTGCCGCCTCAAGCCGCCTCTTATCAACAAGCCGCTGCTCGGCACGATGCTTCTTTTCCTCTGCCAATGCCTTTATATTAGCCTCGGTCGGTACCTTCGCCAGACCCTGCGGCAGCAGATAGTTCCGCGCATACCCTGTAGCCACCTCTACCACCTCGCCCAGCCAGCCCAATCTATCAACGTCATTAACAAGCAAAACTTTCATACCTAATCCCTTTTCTTACTCACACTGTAAAACTCACCAGACACCAACTGCCGACTCATGTGGTAAACGGCAACAGCCCTATATATCTGGCTCGTTTAATTGCCGTCCTTACTTTCCTCTGGCAGCCGGCGCAATTACCGCTGCGCTTGCGGGAGTATATCTTGCCGCGATTGGTCAAAAGTCTTTCCAGAGTATCAATGTCTTTGTAGTCAACGTATTTCTCACTTCTTCTGCAAAAACGGCATTGCGTCTGCTCACGAGTACCCGCTCGTGTGGTAGTTCTTCTTCTGTTTCTATCCATTGTTCTCAACACTTACCTTTCAAATCTTACACTTCGTCATTGGTACTTCGATCCCGGGTCAGGCTCGTGCACCGACCATCAAAACGGAATATCATCACCTCCGTCGGGAACATCCGCCCCGGCTTCTGCCTCTGCTGCAGCTCCACCCTTCTCGGCCCCACGCACCCCTTGCCCCGCCCCTCCGGGCAGAAACTGAAAACCCTCAACTGTAACCCGGTGCTTGCTGCGCTTCGTGCCGTCCTTGGCCGTCCAGGTGTCGAAGGTCAGTCTGCCTTCGACAAACAAAGGTCTTCCTTTGCTCATATACTTATTTATATTCTCAGCCAAACGCCCGAACGCCCGGCAATCCACAAAACAGGTATCTTCCCGTTGACTGCCGTCCTGTCCCTTCCATTTGCGGTTCACCGCCAGACCAAAATCAACCACTGCCGTTTGACTGGGCAGATATGTTAATTGCGGGTCACGTGTCAGATTACCCATCAGCAAAACTTTGTTATAATTAGCCATTCTTAAACTCCCATCCGTAATTTCTAAAGAGCTTAAAACTCAACATCAAAAAAGTTAAAACTACAATTTATCCTGTTTTTCAGCCGCTCCGTTCTCTTCATTTTTCTCGAGAGGGCTTATCTGTTCAGCTTGCTTCGAGACTTCTATCACAGGTTCTGTTGTTTCTTTCTCGTTATCTTCGTTTTTCTCTGATGTCTCTGGGGCCTTCTGCTCCCGGGGCCCACCAGGGCTTTGCTCTTCGGTCTTTTGCTTAGCTGCCTGCTCTGCCGCCCGGTCTCTTTCGGCTGCTTCCTTTAGCGCCTGCCGCCTGCGATTTTCAACCTGCTCTGCAGGTGTCGCTTTATCAACATCTTCCTGGCTCCTTGTTTCAGCGCTCAAAATCAAAACCCGCATAATGCGCTCTGTGAGCTTAACATCTCTCTCGATTGCAGATATCTTCTGGCCGTCGGCCCTGAAATAACAGAGAATATATGTCCCACGGCTCTTCTTCTGAATATCGTACGCAAGCCTCCTCTCATCCCATTTCTTCATCGAGACAATTTCCGCCTCTGCTCTTTTAAGTATTGTCTCGATGGCCCCTGTAATCCCGTCCCAATCCGATGCGGCCTGGGCCGAATCAACAAGAAACATCGCCTCGTAAAGCTTCTTCACAATAGTTTCCAAGCTGACTACCTCCCGTCAAATCTTAAAGTTACTCTTACTTTATAATTCACAGCTTACCAATTACCGGCTACCAATTATGTATTTACGGTTCATTAAAATCATTCATCGTTTTTTCAACGCCGTATTCAATCCAGCAAAGCACAGCGTCCCGTGCTTTCTCAATCGCCTCGTTAAGTAGCGGTTTCTCTTCTGCCGTCGGCACATCGAGCACATAATCAACCGCATCCTGCCGCCCGCTCTGCCCGACGCCGACGCGCAGCCGGTTTATGTCCTCGGTGCCGAGCTTTTCCAAAACATCCGTCAGGCCGTTATGCCCGCCTGCCGAACCCTTCGGCCTAATCCGAATCCTGCCCGGCTCCAACGCCATCTCGTCGCTTATGATTAGCAAATCCGACGGCTCGATTCTGTAAAAACCCGCCGCCGTCGCAACCGCCTGCCCACTGCAGTTAATAAACTCAATCGGCTTTAACAATATTAACTTGTTATCTGCAAATTCGCCCAGGCCAAACAAGGCGCCGAACTTCTTCTTTTTAACCTTTACTGCCAGCGCATCAGCCAGCGAATCTATCACCTTAAAACCGGCATTATGCCGCGTATTAACATATTTTCTGCCCGGATTACCCAGGCCTACGACCATTTTTATTTCGGCCATAGCATCTGTCTCGTATCAAGCCGGGAACTTTCAAGTTCACGTTATTCAGCCTTTTCTTCGGATGCTTCCTCCTCGGCCTCACCAATAACTTCCGGTGCAGCCGGCATCTCTTCCTCAAGCTCCTCTGTACTCTTGGCCGCCGCAACAAGACCACAAGTTACAAGAAGCATCGACGCATCACTTACCAATTTAACTCCTTCCGGAAGCTCAATATCGCCTACATGCAGCGAATCGCCCACTCGCACATCTTTGACCGAAACAAGTATCAACTCCGGAATATCCGTCGCCTTACATTCCACCTCCAGATGGTCGGCATGCCCCTCAATAATACCGCCCTCGTGCGTGCCCCGGGCCTTCCCTTTAAGTTCAATAGGAACCGTTACCTTAATCAACTCGGTAACATCAACTCTCATCAGGTCCACATGAATAATCTCTTTACCCAGATAATCGTATTGCAAATCCTTGATTATCATCTTCTCGTTCTTTTTCCCTATCTGCACATCAATCAGCCGATGCCCACGATGCAGTCCCTCAACCAAAGTACGTTCATCAAGCGAAACGGCCACAGGCTTTTCCTTATGTCCGTACACAACCGCCGGCAGCCTTCCCTGCCCGCGCAGCTTCACCGCCGATTTTGTACCGGTATCTTCTCGAATTTCCGCTTTCAAACTCAACGTTTTTTCCATAACATCCTCACTTCTTTGCGCTCAATATCACTGACTGCTGTCTCTATACCCTTTTTTGTTTCCTCAAATATTATTAAACAAACTACTTACCGACTGGTTTCTGTGAATCCTCTTTATCGCCTCACCCAACATAGATGCAACGGTCAAAACCTTTATCTTTCCGAGTTTTTCCGCCTCGCTGGTCAAGGGAATCGTATCGGTAACGATTATCTCATCAATTGGCGCCTTACTGAGCCTCTCCAGTGCCGGCCCTGCAAGAACACCGTGTGTTGCCCCGACATACACTTTTTTCGCCCCTCGCTCTCTAACAAGCTTTGCAGCACTGCAGATTGTCCCTGCGGTAGCAATAATATCGTCGCACATCAGCACATTCCTGCCCTCCACCTCCCCGATTATCTCCTGGGCCTCCACATCTTTGCCGTTCACTCGCTTTTTATGCACTATCGCCAGCTCACCGCTTAAATGCGATGCGTATCGGGACGCCGTCTTCATATTACCTACATCCGGCGAAACCACGGTTAAATTAGCTATCTTCATACCCCTGAAATGCCTGCTTATGACCAGCTCACCGGTCAAATGGTCAACAGGAATATCAAAGAAGCCCTGAAGCTGTTTGGCATGTAAATCTATCGCTACCACTCTATCGGCGCCGGCTGTGGTGATAAGATTCGCCACCAGCTTTGCAGTAATAGGCACTCGTCCTTCATCCTTGCGGTCCTGACGGGCATAACCAAAGTAAGGGATAACCGCTGTTATACGCGTGGCACTGGCACGTCGCAGACAATCCAGATAAATCAACAACTCAACCAGGTGCTCATCAACCGGAAAACAAGTCGATTGCAAAACAAAGCAGTCTCTGCCGCGAACATCGTCCTCAACCCTGATGAGCTTCTCACCGTCCGGAAACTTCTCTATCTTCGCTCCGCCTAATGGAACATCCAGATATTTGCAAACCGCACCGGCCAGCGCTACATTACTGCTGCCGGCAAAAATCTTGATATTTTCACTCAGAAACATAGCTACTTACCTTAATTGTTAATTGCTGACTTTTGACTTTACGTTTTCTGCCAACCTTAACCGCATAATCTCGCTGACCCGGCTAAGTTGTGCTTCGGTATTGATGCTCATTGCCTCCTCAGGCCGCACCGCCGCAACCGCCACAACCTTGTGGCCTGACGATATGATAATAGAAATCGCATCTGTCAGATAGTATTCCTTTTTAATATTATCACAACCGACCTCGTCCACCGCCTCAAAGAGAACCTTATTATTGAACAGATAATAACTTGGGTTGACCTCTTTAATACCCAGTTGCTCGCTTGTGCAGTCGCCGTGCTCTACAATCCCTTCGATATTACCGTCTTTGTCTCTGCAGATTCGGCCATACCCCGTCGGGTCATCCAGAACAGCCGTTGCAAGTGTTGCCGCCGACCGCTCGGCTTCGTGCTTTTGGATAATTGTTTCGAGGGTCTTGGCCCGAATCAACGGCCCATCGCCGCAGAGCACAAAGGTGTCACCATTAAAACCACCCAACCGCTCCTTACAGCACAGCACCGCATGAGCTGTCCCCTTTTGCTGCTGCTGGTGAACCCATACAATATCATCCGCACCGTTAAATCTTTTCTTTACCTCTTCGGCGCCGAAACCAATCACGACATATATCTTTCCAATACCGGCCTCTCGACAGGCATCGAGAACATAAGCAAGCATCGGCCGACCGCAAACGTTACGCAGCACCTTCGGAACGTCGGCATTCATCCTGCTGCTCACTCCCGCCGCTAATATTATCGCCGCTCTTTCTGCCATACCTGCCTTTTGCAAAATAATTATTCGTCTCTAATTGTCATCGGTGCCGACACGGTAACTTTTAACCAATCCAAAGCTACCCGGCCAGGACTCGAACCTGGAATGTAGGCACCAAAAGCCTATGTGTTACCATTTACACCACCGGGTAATCCAAAAAACCCAGAAACCGAATGTCAAACAACTGTAACTGTCGGCACTAAGCTTTTCAGCGTCCTGTTGTCACGGTGACCGTCTTGTATCGGCCCGACCTGACCCTGCCGGAGGCTTGAGCCAGCCACGCCGTGATACTGCCGGCCCCAAGGAAACTGACTATTCACTCTTGCTCTTCAAACAAATAATCAATAATCAATTTCACAGCTACCCCGTGCGACAGGGTTTTTTCTAATCCGCAAACTATAGCTGATTCGCAACTCCGAATCAACCTTTTTTATTTTTTTGCCAAAAAAGCCCATATCAGCACAAAAAACCGTCTTTATGACCTCGCTTGCCTGGCTGCCCTTATACTCGCCAGGAATCCCGCCGCCGCCATTGATGTGAGAGACAGTGATTATTTATTTTTATCAATAACATCCGGCTCTTCGAACTTACGCACCAGCGAGCCGAGTCTTATCTTGACCGTAACAATATCGTACGTTACGACCATTTGAATTTTGCCTTTACCAAAACTAACATGGTCGAACAGGAGGCCGGCCGGCTCGTGCAGCCTTGACGCCAGGGCAGGTGAAGAATCCAATTTAACCAAAACCGTCCCCAGCGCCTGATTAACCATCATCCCACTGTCATTAAGCATTTTATTGTCCTGGCCAACCTCAGCGATATCACTGCGGAATCTTTCCAAAACGCCTTTCAATACTGCTATTCGCCGCGTCCTTTCGTCTGCATAGGGTTTGTCGAGCACCTCGCTTTCGATAACCATTTCACAGTCGAAGCTAAGGTTTTCCATCGGAGAAACAAACAGTATTTTTGGTTTTTCATCGACTACTAATAAATACTTTCGTTTCGCCGTCGAGTCGTTCTCGTCGAAGGCAACCATATTAAACCAGGTTTTGTAGCCCTTTTTCTTTTGTCCCACCGAAGCAACGACCTTTTTGCTCTGGCTAAGCAACTCATACTCAGGCAGATTAATCACGCCCAGGACGTCAGCAGCACTGCTCATATTCAGACTTGTGCTATCATAGCCGGCATAAATCTGCTCATAAAAAGGAGGCCCTTCCGGCTGAAAATACTCAACAACAGAACAGCCGCAAAACAGACAGAAAGTAATAAGCAAAAAGTAAACACCGGATAAGAAGCCTTCGCCTTTGCTTTTTCCTGCAGCTTTCATAACATTGCCCCTTTCCTGTTTCGCAGCTCGATTCACACCTTCTTTGCATCAATCCACTTCATCATTCCGCGCAATTCTCTGCCGACGGTTTCCAGTTGACAATCATAGTCTTTTTTGTACAGCTCGTTAAACTTTTTCAAGCCGCCCTTGTATTCGGCGACCCATTCCTTTGCGAATTCTCCTGAAGTAACTTCCGCAAGTATCTTTTTCATTTCCGCCTTGGTCTGCTCATTGATAATCCTTTGTCCGCGGGTGAGGTCGCCGTATTCAGCGGTGTTGGATATGCTGTATCTCATATAGCTAAGGCCGCCCTGATACATAAGGTCAACGATGAGTTTGACCTCGTGCATACACTCGAAGTAGGCAATTTCAGGTTGATAGCCCGCTTCTACTAAAGTTTCAAAACCTGCTTTAATAAGCGATGTAAGCCCGCCGCAGAGAACACACTGCTCGCCGAACAAGTCTGTTTCGGTCTCTTCCTTATAGGTAGTATCAATAACACCGGC
>SDBT01008688.1_pt1 | contig 16558 bp, 14 predicted proteins | sample 2277101 | NCBI WGS metagenome assembly SDBT01 (sample SAMN10404973, study PRJNA504765) | marine sediment metagenome | isolation source: marine sediment core GS10_PC15, 103 cmbsf | place: Arctic Ocean: Southern Knipovich Ridge | collected 2010 | reverse complement strand
TTTGTGTGTCCCTTTCTATGGCCTTTAGTAAGTTGATGGCGTGGGGAACAGTTTTGGTAATCAGTATATAATTAGTGGAGCGAGTTGAGAATAAGCAGCCTCATTTTCTTCAAGAGTTTTTTTGGCCTCATTCGAACCCTTTTCGAGGATGCGTACTGCCGTGCCGCAATTACTGCTTAGTTTGCGCGGAGTGGGAATCAATTTTGCATCAATTCCCTCTGTTTTGAGTATTTTTTTTGCCATTATTGCCTGGCTTGAGTTATCTACAAGGATGACAACGTGAGTTACCATGAACCGTAATTCCTCAGTCAGTTGGGGCCTTGTCACAGAGACCGCGGCGCAAATCGCTGAGGCGATTAGCGCTCCGCTAATCTCTGTGACTATCACAGCAAAGCTAATCTCTGTGACTATCACAGCAGAGCTAATCTCTGTGACGATCACCACTACGCTAATTTCTTGAGCTCGTTTCCTTACGCGCCTACGACGCTAACATCGACAAAACTTTGTCGATAGCAGTATCACTGATACTGCACTCCATATTAGTTTTAAACGCTACTTGCAATACATTATAAGAGGGCGGCGCAAATAAGAAATCTATTTTCCTTTCCGCATTCACGCGTTTCCGCGTTTACACTTTTTCGCAGCATTGTCTGCGAAAATGGATAGTCTGTTAGGGACTTATTACCATGAACCTGTTTTTCCTATTGTAATTGTGAAACTGCCTTTAGAGTTTTTTCGACTTCAAGCTTTTTATTGAAAATTCCCAGGGAAAAACGAATTGTTCCATCGGGGAACGTTTTTAGGGTGCGATGTGCGGCAGGGGCGCAATGCAAACCCACGCGACACATGATTTCGAACTCCTCATCCAGTAATAATCCTATAGCAGAGGGACTTTTCCCCTTAATATTAAAGGAGATGGTTGCGGTTTGCCGATTTGCATCCCCGGTTCCGTAAACTGTTGTGTTGGCCATATTAGTCAAACCCTGCAGAAGGTGCCGGGTAAGCTTCAACTCATGAACACGTATGTTTGCCACTCCTTTTTGAAGAATCCATCTAACACTTGCTCCAAGGCCGGCAATCCCTATGATGTTGCCGGTCCCGCTCTCATATTTGTCCGGTAGTGTTTCGGGTTGACGTGTCTCTTGAGAAAGGCTGCCGGTGCCTCCGAACGTGAAGGGTCTCAACTTCCGGGCATCCACTTGCTCACCGATTACCAGTCCCCCGGTTCCGGTTGGTCCCAGTAATCCTTTGTGGCCCGAGAAGACCAGCAGATCGATACCTTCAGCTCCCATATCTATCGCTACAGTTCCGGCTGTTTGTGCGGCATCCACAAGAAATAAGGCATTTGAGGCTTTTACTTCTCTGGCAATCTCCTGCAATGGTTGAATTGTTCCGCATACGTTAGACGCGTGGTTAACCACAACCAGCCTGGTCTCAGAGCGCAGCTTTTTTTTGATTCCCGCCACCTGAATTGTTCCGTCCCTGTTACATGGTAAAAAACTTACCGTGATATCTTTTTCTCCAAGGGCATTCAGAGGACGCATTACCGAATTGTGTTCCATTGAAGTAGTAACCACATGGTCCCCCGGTTTGAGCAAGCCCTGAAAAACAAGGTTAAGAGCATGGGTTGCATTCGGAGTGAAAATAACACGAAGAGGATTTCTAATATTAAAAAGAGTGGCGAGAGCTTCCCGCGCCTCGAAGCGTATTTGTTCTGCTTTGGAAGCCAGCCGGTGGGCGCTCCTGCCCGGGTTAGCTCCCACTTCCCTCGTAAAATGCTCCATTGCAGTTAACATGACTTCAGGTTTAGGCCAGGATGTGGCGGCATTGTCGAGGTAGATCATTTGTTTTTTCTCATGAATGGTTGTTAGTATTTGTTGTGGGAGTGAAGTCGATTTTAAACCTGGTTCTTAGTCTAATTTATTTTTGTTAAGGCAAAATTTTGTTCAATTTTAGTGTTGAATTTACGTTTTTATTACGCCCTTTCAGGGCTAAGATATTTTTTAACTAGCCCCCAGGGCGTTGCCCTGGGCTATGTTATTACGCCCCGTTGGGGCTGAAAACGCCTGGTACTCGCTAAGAATGCTTCGGCCCTATAAATAGATTGAGAAGGACAAAGGAGATGCCGCAGGAACAGATTTTAGAATCAGTCTGTCTTTTTTTTCAATAAAGGGCGCTGGCTATTCGAGGCGCACACCGGACATTGTCTTTCAATCGGCACCTTTTTATCGTAAGGCCCTTCCCACTCATGGCCGCAACGCAGACATTTAAATGTAATTTCTTCCATTTTCGTGTAAGAAAATTTTGGTTATTGGTAAAAAGTAACTATTCAGCCTCTCCGGGAAAAACGAAAACCTCCCGCAGGCTTACTTTAAAAGTTAGACTTAAGGGCGAAGAGCCCTTCGCCCCTACGCAGCTATAAATAAGTTAACCTGCGGGAGGCTGTTTTGTTAACCTTTTAGCTCATTTTTTAACGGCCGTTTGAACTTTATTTTTCGCTGCCTTTTTTTTCTGCCTTTTCTTTTCTTCTTCCTTTATTAAGATTCTTTTTGTTTCCTCAATCTCCTCTTTAGTAACCGTTTTTCTGATCTCTTCACTGGCAGTCATTATTTTTTGCCATTTTGATGCTTCTGCCGCGGAACACCACTCGAGCTGTAATCTTTCCGGACGAAGACCTTTTTTCTCCAGTTGATCCCAAATTTTTTCGACTCTTCTCTGGGTCCATCTGTTGGCATCTATATAGTGACAGTCCGCAAAATGACATCCGGATAACAGAATAACCGGCGCACCTTTTCTGAATGCATGCCAGATAAATTCCTCACCAACTCTGCCGCTGCACATGGTTCTTATTATTCTGGCATTAGGCGGATATCGCATCCTTGAAAGTCCTGCAAGATCAGCCCCGGCGTAAGAACACCAGTTACATGCACAGGTACAAATCTTGTCCTCCGGTTTTTCTTCAAGCATAGCGTCTATCATTGCGAATATCTGCTGATCACGGAAGTGTCTCAGAGTGATAGCGCCGAATTTACATTCCGGACCGCAAGTACCGCAGCCTTTACAGGCAGCTTCTATAACAATAGGAGGAGTCTTTTTTTGCTCCATCTTTATAGCTCCGTACGGGCATACTTTGACACACAGCCCGCAGGCCGGACAGAGATCAGGATCAATTACCGATGTAATCGCTTCAACTTTCACTTTTCCCTGAGCGAGGAGCCGTTCTGCTCTTGCCGCAGCCCCGGACGCCTGGATAACCGAGGCTTTAATATCTTTCGGCGATTCACAGCAACCGGCCAGAAAAACACCTTGGGTTGGTGAATCTATCGGATTTAATTGATAATGGCTCTCCATGAGAAAACCGTCAGGAGATTTGGAAAGTGTAAAAGCTTTTTGAATATCATCAGTCTCAGGTCTTGGAATGACGCCGATTGACAGCACCACCATATCTAATTCATATTGTTCCAACTGGCCCGTTGTGGTATTCTCAACATGAACAATAAGATTTTTGGTGACCGGATCTTCCTCAATATCCCCCGGAATACCTCTTATATACTTTACTCCAATTTTTCTGCTGCGTGTATAAAGTTCCTCATATTGTTTTCCGAATGCCCTGATATCCATATAAAAAACCAAACAATCCATATCCGGATAGTGTTCTTTTAAAAAGAGAGTATCTTTGACGGTATTCATGCAGCAGATATTACTGCAGTATGCATTTCCGCGGCACTCGGATCTGGAACCGACGCACTGGATAAAGCCTATCTTTTTAGGCAGTTTTTTATCTGTCGGTCTCAACAGCTCACCTTCGGAGACATAACATGGGCCGGTGAGGATCTCGAACTCCCAGGAATTTAGAACATTTTCGTATTTGGTGTAGTGGTATTCTTCATACTTAGTCGGATCAAAAACATCCATTCCTGTTGCGATAACAGCAACACCGACATCAAGATTAATAATTTCGTCCTTATCGTCATAATCAATACAATCTTTATCACAAGCCTCCGCACATTTACCACAGGCAATTGGATTGTTACCGAGACAGTTTTCCATGTCCAGTACATACGAGGAAGGTACAGCCTGGACAAAAGGAATATAGATCGCCTTTCTGGTTGCAAAACCAAGCTGATGTTCATCCGGTAATATTACCGGACAGACCTTTACACACTCGTCACACGCGGTACACTCTACTTCATTGACATACCTCGCCTTCTTCCGGACTTTAACATGAAAGTTGCCTATGTATCCGGTGACTTCTTCTACTTCTGAATATGCTAACAATTTTATCTTAGGATGTAACCCGACATCCATCATCCTCGGCCCGAGGATTCATATGGCTCAGTCCATGGTCGGGAAGGTTTTATTGATGAAGGTCATCAACCCTCCAATCGAGGGTTCCTTCTCAACCATATAGACCTGGTAGCCGGCATCGGCAAGATCCAAAGATGTTTGTATTCCTGCAATACCGCCGCCAACTACTAATGCAGCCGACGTAACCGGTACCTCCAACTCTTCCTGAGCCTCAAGCAGTCTTGCCCGAGCGACAGCAATTTTTACGATATCCTTCGCCTTTTCCGTCGCCGCGGCTTTATCATCAGAGTGCACCCAACTACAGTGCTCTCTAATATTAGCCATCTCAAAAAGATAAGGATTCAGATCTGCATCAGAGCAACAATTTCTGAATGTTGTCTCATGCATCCTTGGGGTACAACTCGCCACAACAACCCGGTTTAAGTTTTTTTCCTTGATATAATGCTTAATCTCTTGCTGACCAGGTTCCGCACATGTATATTTGTTCTGGATCGAGAAAACGACATTTGGGAGAGTGTTTGACCACTCAGTGAGCTCGTCGCAATCTACTGTTCCGGCAATATTGATACCGCATGCACATACAAAAACACCTACTCGCGGTTCTTCCGTCAATCCAATCACCTCCTTTCTTTTTCATTTTTTATAACTGCTTAGCATTTCCGGGAAAAACAAAAACCTCCCGCAGGCTTACTTTGAAAGTTAAATAGAATTTTGAACTCCTACAGAAATCAACAAGAAAACCTGCGGGAGGCTGCTTTGTTAACCTTTAGAGGGTTCATCTGTTTTTCAAACCGTACCTGAGCAATTACTCTTTTTTATGCCTTCACTGAAGACAATCTGATACTAAAGTTGTTAAATCCTGAACTTCGATTTTTGAATCATTTTCCATTTTTTTATCAGATAACGCGCATTTGAAGTGGATCTGGCATTTGGGACAGGAAGTAATTAATAGTTCAGCACCGCTTTTTTTTGCTTCCTTCAATTTCTCCGTCTGAATCTGTTTGGAATACCTGCCGCAGCTTAACCAGCCGCTGGTTCCGCAGCAGACCGCACTGCTTCTGTTTTTTTCCAACTCAAGCAGTTCGATCCCCTCAACTGCTTTTAAAGCCTGCCGTGGTTCTTCGTAGATTCCTGATAATCTCCCCAATCTGCAGGGATCTTGAAATATAACCTTTTTATCAAGTTTTTTAAAATTAAAATTACTGCCGTTTTCAGAAATAAGCTCTGAAATATGGATAACTTCTACTCCCATTTTGGCAACATATTTCGGATATTCAACTTTGAGTGTATGGTAACATTCAGCACAGGAAGTGATAATTTTTTTCGCTTCGGTGCGCTTGATTTCCTCAACATTTTTCTGCGCCAACTTTTCGAAATTTTTTTCATCCCCGCCCCATAAAAAATCATGTCCACAACATCTTTCGTTCTTCATCACGGCCGGTCTTATGTTTAGAGCATTCAGTATTTTTACCGTACTTCTTGCTATACTCAGTGAATTTGGATTCAGTTCAGTATAAAACCGGTCATAATAAGGCAGGCAGCCGACAAAATAGAGAACGTCTCCTTTGTCCGAACATTTCATATCCGGTTTGATCCAATCCAGCCGGTCTTGTTTGAGACCGGGAGAAGTCATCGCCTGCATCCAGGCGTGAAGTCCGCCATTATGAGGTGGCTGAACTTCATCCATACCCCAATTGCGGAATTCTGTTCGTAAGTCTTTTATTAGCTCATAAAATTTTACATCCATTTCGCAAACTTCATCACAACGACCGCAGTTAAGGCAGGTGCGCAGCAGTCCATCATCTATCATTTCCGGCTTTCCATAAACAGCTTTGCGGATAATATTTCTTGGATAATATTCTCCGTTAATACGGGCAATGGGACAAACAGAGCTGCATTTCCCACATTCAGTGCAGTTATAGGTTTGCCTCTTTCTGAAAATCACCTGTAAGATTTCTAATTTTTCTTCATCCAATATCACTACTTCAGTTCCTTAACGTTTTTGCAAAATGAACGAATAAGTTTGTCCAATTTATCCGGTTGATCCGGTGACAGACGCTCAAATTTAAGTCTCTGGGAATTAACCCCCAGTGTTTTTAATATATTTTTTGCTACCTCAAAATGTTCTGAGGTTTCTTTTATCGCTTCATAGTGACACGCTTTTTCATAACAGCCAATTCCCAGCACTCCTTCAGCTCCCTGTTTAAAGGCTTTTATAATATGGGTGGGATTTATTCGGGCGGAACAGAGAACCCTAATCATGTTAACACCCGAAATTTCCTCTAGATCGGCTGTTTTTTCATGGGCCCAGTTGCAGATAAATCCGACTATTTTATTCATCTCTAATGCTTTGGTTGTCAGCCGATCTAGCTGGAGATCACTAAAATAATTAATTTCTATAGCGCTGGATGGACAAACAGAAGGACAGACGCCACACCCCCGGCATAAAATTTCGTCGATTTTAGAGATGTAAACTCCATCTCCCTGGTCGGATAGTTTGGGTGCGGAATACAGGCAAACTTCCACACAATCGCCGCATCCTCTACACATTTCACTGTTTACTAAAGCTCTCAGGGCCGCTAAATTTACCGGTTTTTGTGGTTCCCGGTTTAAAAAGATTTGACCTTCCAGGGGAGAACCGTTAATCGGGAACAGCTCAGAATCACTATGGACCCTCAGCAAAGAGCCCGAGGTTTCTCCATGGGGATATAAAACAGTCAATCTTTTATTGCAATCCGAGTTACAGATATCACATTCCTGGCAGGGACCGCACTTAAGGCATCTTTTGGCCTCCGCTATGGCCTGCTGTTCCGAAAATCCTAATTCTACTTCTTCCAAACTACCTCTGGCCGGCAAAAGAAGTTTTGGCATCTCAGCCCGTTCTTTATGGCCCTTATGTTCTAAAACGACTTCATACTCAACTGTTTCACACTGTTCAATTGCCGGATTAGAATTTTTCCGGCTCAGGAAATTGACGATTGACCTGGCGGCTTTTTGTCCTGAAGCTATAGCTTCAATGGTAGTTTTTGGACCTGTTGCACAATCACCGGCGGCAAAAACGTTATCGACCTTTGTAAACAATGTATCCGGTTCAACCATAAATGTATTAAATATAGTGAATTCGAAACCGCCGCCATTTTTAAATGAAGAGACTTCCGGTTCACGGTTAAAAACAGAAGTCACCTTATCCGCTTTTATATTAAAGTTTGAACCCTCGACCGGGATCGGTTTTTTTCTCCCTATCCGATCGGCTTTATCCAGTTCGGTACTGAGACACTCAACACCGACAACTTTTCCATTTTCACCGAGTATTTTAACCGGAACTGTTTGATAATAAATTTTGACCCCTTCTTCTTCAGCAGCCAAAATCTGGGATGGATCCACCGGCATTTCACTAATAGATCTGGAATAAATAATTGCAGCATGCCCAAAACCGGCCCGCAACGCTCCTCTTGCCGTATCAATTGTGGCCCTATCACCACCAAAAAAAACAATACTTTCGCCGGTTTCAATCTTTTCCCCCATATTGATTTTTTTTGAAAGGGCCAAAAAGTCAATTATACCAGCGTTTTCTTTCACACCGGGTAGGTTTGGTTTTAGGGCATTGTGGGCTCCGATAGAAAGCAGGACTGCATCATAATCATCTTTCAGCTTCTCCAGGGGCAGGTCTGTTCCAATCCTGGTATTCGTTCTAATATCAACACCCAGCTCTTTAATCCCTTCAATCTCGAAGCGAACAATATCTTTTGGAAGTCGAAATGAGGGGATACCGTAAAGCAGCATTCCCCCGGGTTCCGCTGCAGCCTCAAAAACGGTCACATTGTAACCGGTTCGGGCAAGATCATTGGCGGCGGTAAGACCTGCGGGACCTGCTCCAACGATGGCAACTTTTTTGTGCTTCACTTTTTGTTTTTTTCCAACACATTGCCTGCCATGTTTGAACTCGTAATCCGCGAGGAACCTTTTCAAAGAGCAGATTGCCAGGGGTTCATCGACGCTGTTCCGCTCACATTCATTTTCACAAGGGTGAATACATACCCTTCCGCATACTCCCGGGAACGGATTATCCCGTTTGACAACTTCGACAGCTTTGTCGAATTCTCCGGCAGCTATCAGACCTAAATATGCTTTAACTCTGGTATCGATCGGGCAAGCTGTCTGGCATTGAGATGTTTTAATTTGTCTAACGCCATAACACATTTGGCCCAATTTAGGAAGTTGTAGGTCTATTCCAGCACTATTCAGAATAGAATGTAACGAATCAGGCATTTATTATTCCCGCATCTTTATTAATGTTTTGCTGTAATCCTCTATTTCCTGCAGTTTCCGGTCCCGGCCAAGAAATATAGGATGAGTAAAAAGTTGATCCTGGAATTTTTGTTCCACCTCGCATTTCCCGCAGCGAAAAGAATTTGCGCACAGGGCACCCTCAGTAACTCCCATAAGGGAATACCGGCAATATCTTTCTCTGCCCGGCAAAGTGCGAAATCTCTCCAAGGTTTCCGCTTCCATGGTTAAATAATTTGTCGGACATATCCAAACACAAGCGCCGCACCCAATGCAAACATCTGAAGGCAAACCAAAAGCGGTGAGTACCTCTCTCTCAACTCCCCGCCCGGCAAATGATATTGCGCTGGCGCCAACCACTTCATCACACATCCTCAGACAAAGATAACATTTGATACAATCTTCATTTGCCTGCTCAAATCTCGGCAGTTTTACACCATAGTCATCTGCATATTTTTTTAGAATTTTCACATCAGGGTTTAAGGCAATGAGTGTTTCAATTATCAATTTTCGAATTTCTCTGAGTCGATCTGATAATGTCGTAATAATCAGACCGTCACTAACCGGATAATTGCAGGCGGTTACATAACGTGATCTTTCACCTTTTTTTACCTCGACTGTACAGAGGCGGCAAGCGCCGTAAGGTTCAAGCTGTTCATGATGGCACAGCGTGGGAATTTTTATGCCAAGTTTTTCTGCTGCCTGAATAACAGAAGTTCTGTCTTCAACTGCTATGCTATTCCCATCGATAATTACTTCTACCATTTCAGTTCCTTAGAATGGCATCAAATTTACACAATTCATAACAGATGCCACATTTAATGCATTTGTCATTGTCGAGAACATGGGGTTTTTTCTTTTCTCCCATGATGGCTTGTTCAGGACAGGCTCTCAGACATACCAGACATCCGGGACAATTTTCTGTTAAAATAGAATATTCCACCAGTTCTTTACAAACACCTGCCGGACATTTTTTGTCTTTGATATGGGCCTGATACTCATCGTAAAAATAACGAATAGTACTCAAAACCGGATTCGGTGCTGAAGTTCCAAGGGCGCACAGGGAAGTGTCCTGCATCCAGGTTCCAATTTCTTCAAGGAGATCCAGATCTTCCTGCCTGCCTTTTCCTTCTGTTATTTTTGTTAAAATATTCAGCGTGTTCCTTATACCCTCGCGGCACGGAATACATTTTCCGCACGATTCATCCTTAAGAAAGGTCATAAAATATTTTGCCACATCAACCATACAAGTATCTTCATCCATAACGATCATGCCACCTGAACCCATCATGGAACCGGCTTCAGTAAGATTATCAAAATCGATGCTGACATCTATTTTGTCGGGGGGTATGACTACAACTCCACCTGACGGACCACCTGTTTGGACACCCTTAAAAGTTTTTTGGTCAGGAATCCCGCCGCCAATGTCATAAATGATTTCCCGCAGGGTTATACCCATAGGCACTTCAACCAGGCCGGTATTGTTGATCTTTCCGACCAGAGAGAATATTTTGGTCCCCTTACTCCCGCCCCAGGGATTATCGGTAACGTCTCCGGTACCGATAGAGGTGTACCAATCAGACCCCTTATTGATAATCACCGGTACATTTGCGTATGTTTCCACGTTATTCAGGTTGGATGGCCGGTCCCACAATCCATGCTCCACAGTGTGAATATATTTAGCCCTCGGTTCACCAACTTTCCCTTCAAGGGATGCCATAAGCGCGGTAGATTCGCCGCAGATAAATGCACCTGCACCGGTATGAATTTCTATGTCAAAAATAAAATCAGAACCCAAAATATTATTACCCAGCAGCCCGTATTCCCGGGCGCTGCTTATCGCATGGTTTAAGATCTCTACTGCTAACGGATACTCTTTCCTGACGTACACATAACCATATTTTGAGTCTATTGCGTACGCAGCTATGATCATACCTTCAATTACCAGATGAGGATTACCTTCCAATAAACTCCTGTCCATAAACGCTCCGGGATCACCTTCATCCGCATTACATATTGTATAACGAATATCACCACCGGCATTTTTACAGGTTTCCCACTTGACGCCGGCAGGAAATCCTCCGCCTCCCCTTCCTCTCAGTCCCGATTTTTTCACCACCGAGATCACTTCGTCGGGGTTCATATCAAAAAGGATCTTTTGCAGGGCGGCATATCCGTCAATGGCGATATAGTCTTCAATATTTTTGGGATCAATATTTCCGTTACTGCCGAAAATAATGCGCTGTTGTTTTTTATAGAAAGGAACGTCGTACTCATGAACGATTTTTTCACCAGTATTTGGATCTTTATACAGCAAACGGTCTATTATTTTGCCATTTTGGATAGTTTCCGAAACGATTTTCGGAATATCGCTTGGTTTCACATGCTGATAAAAGATATCTTCAGGTCGAATTACAATTATGGGTCCTCTCTCACAAAAACCGTGACAACCCGTTGTTTTGACTTCTATTTTATCTTTTAATCCCTGCTTGTCTATTTCTTCAAATAAAGCATCTCCGACTTTTTTACATCCCCAGGCGCGACAACCGGTACCATAACAGATTGAGATAGTAGTTGTCACAATAGATTTTTTTTCGGTTAATACTTTTTTTAGCTCAATAAGTTTTTCCGGTGAGCTTAATTTTTTAGCAACTGTTTCCATTTTTGAACTTTTACTCATATTTTTGAAGTATTGCCCGAACCTTATTGGCTTGAATATTACCATGATATGTTCCGTCTATAACCACGACGGGACCCAGAGCACATGCTCCGACACAATTGACACTCTCCAGAGTAAACAGTTGGTCTTTTGTAGTTTCACCATCTTTTATATTTAATTCCCGTTCCAGTGTCTCACTAATTCTGGCGCCGCCTCTCACATGACAAGCGGTTCCAAGACAAACCTGACACAGGTGTTTTCCCTTCGGCTCCAAACTGAAGCTTTTATAATAAGTCGCGATGCTGTATATTTTACTGAGAGGAATTTCCAGCATAAGGGAAAGATCCTTCAAAATATCCTGGGGAAGATAATTGTACTTCTCCTGGATATCTTGAAGCATCATGATAACTTCTTGTTTTTTACTCTGGCGATTTTTTACAATCTGTTCAACTTCGGTTAACATCAGAGCCCCTTACCATTTTATCAAGTGTTGGCCAAATAGCAAATTCAGGACAGAGCATTTCACAAAGCCCACAGTTTAAGCATGCTTCCACATTTTTGACATGTGGAGGATGATAACCCTTTTTGTTATACTCCTCCGAAAGCTCCAGCACATTTTCGGGACAATACTCAACACAAAAAGCACAACCTTTACATCTTTCTTTTATAATATTGACCGCACCAAGTGGAACCTCCACTTCGTTTAGATCATAGGGTTTTCGCCAATACTTCATCTCTGTTGTTCCTTCCCGGCCGGTTTACTTTTTTCAATCGTAGTTGGGAATTTTGTAATTATATCCGCTATCAAATGCTTCAAGATTTAAATTTACCAGGCCACCGGGCACTGAATCGGATACCGCTTTTTTCATGGCCTCCTGTGAAACTAACTTGGTAACGGCGGTAAAAAAACCGAGCATAACCACATTAGCCATAATTTTGTATTTTATCTCTTCCGCAATTCTTGTCGAGGGTATCGGGTAAAGCTTGACTCCTTTGCGAAAAGGTACCGGTTTCACTAAATCTTCATCATACAAAACCATGCCGGTGTTTTTTAATTCAGATTCGAATTTATCATATCCGGGTTGGGACATGGCGACCAGCATGTCGGCCACTTCGATATACGGATAAAGAATTTTCTGATCCGACACTATCAATTGGGAACTGCATGCCCCGCCCCTGGCTTCCGGTCCGAATGATTGGTTCATGGTAGCAAATTTATCATCAAAAATTGAAGCGCCTTTGGCGGCAATAATACCTGATCTAATGATTCCCTGTCCGCCATAACCGGCAAACCGAATTTCAGCCATCTTCAGACTCCATAAGGTGTAAACTTATCGCCCAATTTTTTGGGAAGCTGTAAATTGTATACTTCAAGATATGTGGGCCTTTTTTTATCTGTAAAATTGCCGACAATGATTTTTTTATCAGGATCTATTCCCACTTTTTTTGGTTCCTCACCGTTTTTTATTTCGGAATTATTAAAATAAAACTTGGTTAAATCCGATTCTATATAGTTGATATCAGTATAATAATCCGGACCCGGCGATAAAATTTCGATTACGGAAAATCCTTTCTTATCCAGAGCCTCTGCGATGGAATCCGCCAGTTCTTCAGTGTGGAAAGCGGTCCATCTCGCTGAATAAACCGCCCCGCAGGAATTGGCTACATGGGGGACATTAAAAGGGGCTTCAAAAGTAGAATATGGAGAAAAACCAACAGGTACAGAAGGAGCGGTTCGCCCTCCGATCTTTTGAAAGATAAAATTATTTATACAGATCACCAGAAGATCCATGTTTCTCCTTCCGGCATGGACAAGATGATTTCCGCCAATTGTCAACAGATCACCAATAAAAGGAACTACTTTTAACGCCGGATTTGCCAGTTTCATACCTGTTCCAAAAGCAACCGCCCGTCCTCGAATTGTATGGAAATAATCGATTCCCAGGATTTTTACCACTTCAGGTTTAAAAGGTATGTCGGAGGGAACACTTATCCTGGCAGGATTAATTCCCGCTCTTTCGATTCCCTTAGCAAAGGCTGTGATTAGTGGGTTCATTCTTTTATTACGTATCCTTTTTCAAAAACGACCTTTTCCAACCTGGTTTTTTGTCTGATAATACCATTGATCGGTTTTTTTTCTTTAGCGGCACACTCGATCGCCTCTAAAATATCATCCGGGTGGTGAACTCCGGCCCCGGCATGAGGGACAAGGACAACGTTGGCCTTGCCGTGGCAACACCTTTCGACATCATAAACGATCTGTCCAAAGTTTATTTCCGGAACTACAAAAGCCTTTATTTTTCCTGCCAGTTCTGCTATTCTTTCATCGGGGAAAGGAAATACGGTAACCAGTCTCAAACTTCCGACTTTTATGCCTTTTTCTCTCGCTTTCTCTATTCCTCTCACTGCAACTCTTGAAGTAATTCCGTAAGAGACGACTACGACTTCAGCATCTTCGGTTCTTTCTTCCCGCAGTTCTATGATTTTGTCTTTGTTGCGGCGTATCTTATCAACAAGTCTTCGCGTGTAGGCTGATTTGTAATTTTTTTCCGTAACCGGATAACCTCTTTCATCATGCATAAGACTTGTTATACATAGTTTAAAACCATCACCGGCTTTGGCCATTTTCGGAACCAGATCTTCATCCGGTTTGAACGGCAGATATTTATCCGGTTCTCCTTCATAAAAACGCCTGGGTTCAATTTCAATTTCATCTGCTGGTGGTATTACAACCTTTTCAGTCATGTGACCGACACATTCGTCGGACATAATCATAACAGGACAGCGATATTTTTCTGCTAAATTGAATGCTTTAATAGTATAATCAAACATTTCCTGGGGAGAATCAGGTGATAGTGCGATAATCTCATAATCCCCATGTGAACCCCACCTGGATTGCATCATATCTGCCTGGCCGGTTTTAGTAGGAGCTCCGGTAGAAGGTCCGCCGCGTTGAATGTTCAAAAGCACAAAGGGGGCTTCCAGCATCGCTCCGAAACCTACCGCTTCCATCATCAGGGAATAACCCGGGCCGGAAGTAATAGTCATAGTTTTTACTCCTGCCCAGGCGGCCCCCATAATCGCAGCTATTGAGGCAAGTTCATCTTCCATTTGAATAAACAGCGCTCCCGCCTGTGGGGCGATACCGGCAAATGCCTCGGCAGCTTCCGTTGAAGGAGTTATCGGGTAGCCTGCTATGAAGCGGCATCCTGCTGCCAGAGCGCCGTAACCGGCAGCAACATCACCGTCCAGGCAATAAACACCGGTTTTTACATTTTTAGGCTCAGCCTTCATTTTTTTCTTCTTTGGCATCATTCAGCCATTTGCGATACTTTTCTGTGTATGTGGGCCGCTCTCTATCTACAAATTTGCCCATAATTATCTTGGTTTGAAATCCAAGATCAAGATTCCGGGTATCTTCTCCATGCCGCACTTCTGAGTTTTGGTGATAGAACTTCATCATGTCCAGACCGTCGCCGAGTTTATTTGTCCTGGAATAATACATTGCACAAGGAGAGATAACTTCAATAAATGAGAATCCTTTTTTATTCAGAGCTTCAGTAATGGAATTGGTTAACCTTCTGATATGCAGGGCGGTCCACCGCGCCACATAAACCGCACCGGCGGAATCGGCAATATAGGGGATATTAAATGGCGCCTCGACACATCCAAACGGCGCTGTGGTGGCGTAGGCCCCAAGCGGTGTGGTTGGAGCAACTTGCCCCCCGGTCATCGCATATATAAAATTATTGACACAAATAACCAGCATGTCTATATTTCTTCTTGCCGCATGAATGAAATGATTTCCTCCGATTGATATCAGATCTCCATCGCCGGAGAAAACGATGACCTTGGTTTTCGGATTTCCCAGCTTTATACCCGTTGCGAAAGCGATGGGCCGACCATGGGTGGTATGAAAGGAATCTAGTTTTACATATCCGGCTACCCTGCCGGTGCAGCCGATACCGGAGACAATAGCTGTTTGGTCCAGATCTATCTTTGCTTTTTCAAGAGCAGCAGCGAAAGCGGTAACCGCTAATCCGATCCCGCATCCCGGACACCATATGGTTGGCATCCTGTCCATGCGCAGCAGATTGTCTAAAGGATGATTTTTTTTAGCTTCAATATCTTCTGCCAGTTCTGTTTTTTCTGTTGTTGCTTCACTGATCAATACTCGATTACTCCTTCCTTTATCTCTTCCTCTTCTAAAATCCGGTTCATAGCAAAAAGCCAGTTATCGATGTTCTCTATACCATTTTCCCCATGGTTAACAAACGCAATATTCGCTTTTCCGTAAGTGCACCGTTCAACCTCATAAACAATTTGACCGAAATTCATCTCAGGAACCACGAATGCTTTGACACTTTTAGCCAGCCTGGTGATCTGTTTTTCCGGGAAAGGCCAGATTGTGTTAAGCTGGAGACTTCCGGCCTTTATTCCTGATGCCCGGGCTGATTTTACAGCCTTGCCGGCAAAACCGGCAGGCGCTCCATAGGTGATGAAGACAACTTCAGCATCTTCCGTTTCGATTTCCTGAGTCTCAATGATTTTTTCTGTGTAATCCCAGATCTTTTTCATCAGCGGATGGACATTATATTCCTGGCATTCTTCGTTCATAACCGGATATCCACGATCATCATGAGTTAGACCGGTCACGTGAAATCGATAAACATGGCCAATATCGACCATAGGTGGAATTAAATTTTTATCCCGTTTGAACGGCAGGTATTTATCTTTAGCTCCCCGGTAATAATTTCTGGGTTCAATTTTAATTTCGTTAAGCGGAGGGATAAATACGTCTTGTTCTAAATTTACTACATATTCATCGGTGAGAATTATTACCGGACAGCGAAATCGTTCCGACAGATTAAAAGCTCTAATAGTGGAATCAAACATCTCCTGGGAAGAGCTTGGGGAGAGGGCAATAATTTCATAATCCCCGTGAGATCCCCATCTTGCCTGCATTACATCCCCCTGACCGGCACGCTGCGGAAGCCCTGTGGATAGGCCTGCTCGCTGTACGTTTACGATAACGCAGGGAGTTTCCAGCATTACACCGAGCCCGATATGCTCCATCATGAGAGAGAATCCGGGACCTGATGTCGCGGTAATCCCTTTTTTCCCGGTCCAGACCGCACCTAATAAAGCGGCTAAAACCGAAATTTCATCTTCCATTTGAACAAAAGTGGCATCTACTATTGGAGATTTATCGATAAAACTCTGCAAAATACCGATTGCAGGGTGGATCGGATAGCCACTATAGAATCGACACCCGGCAGCAATAGCTCCCTCCACACACGCTTC
>SDBT01008687.1_pt1 | contig 16559 bp, 10 predicted proteins | sample 2277101 | NCBI WGS metagenome assembly SDBT01 (sample SAMN10404973, study PRJNA504765) | marine sediment metagenome | isolation source: marine sediment core GS10_PC15, 103 cmbsf | place: Arctic Ocean: Southern Knipovich Ridge | collected 2010 | reverse complement strand
TGGGGATGCCACGCATAACAGAAAGTTAGGATTCCAAACTTATACCACAACAACAGGATAGCTATGTCATAAATTTCAAAGAACAAAAAAAAGCTTGACACTTTACATAACAGACGCAGAGAAAAAAGATTTTAAAATTTTAAAAAAAAGATTTTATTTTAAGTCAAATTAAACAACATTGACATAAATCATTATAATAATAAACCTTTGCGGCTCTGCGTCTCTGCGAGAAAAATCTTTGCGATCTCTGCGATAAATGAGTATATAGTTTGTAAAAACTTTGCGATCTTTGCGGCTCTGCGCCGCGCCCGCCGGCTGGAGGGTCTTTGCGAGAAATGAACTATTTAGGTTAATTGCAACAGAAATTCATTTCATTAATAATAATCTACTGTTTTTTTCTTCGTTCAACCATAGCACGGATGCCTGTCAAAGGCAGAGAAGCGCTTGCCAAATAATTGGGAAGTTGATATTTTGTATCAAATATCCACTCATTTGCTCCGTTCTTCTTAAAATCATTTACCATATCAATCACTGTTTGATTGGCACGCTCCGTGTCAACAAGATCAAGTGTGTAGACAAACCATCCCGTTGGCGTTGCCCAATAAGCACCGTTCTGATAGGTATCGCGCTTGCACATTGCCTGTTCCCAATAGACCCCACCTGGAAGATGCCGAATCTGACCGTTTTGTACAATCTGCTTATAATTTTTTTGAAAATAGGTTGCAATAGATATTTGTTGTTCATTATCAGCCACACCCAGATAAACGGCAAATGCCGATCCCCAAATATCATGTTCTTTACAGCGTAATGTAGCTGCCCGAAATAATCCTGTTTGAGAATCCCAAAAGATTTTGCGAATACTCTCTGCCACCACTTCGCTTTCATTTTTCCAATTTCCGGCATCGTTTGTACGACCAAACTCATTTAGCAGATCCGAGAGTCGTCGGCTTGCCTGAACATATAAAAGAGAGCAAAATAAAAGGTCTCCCTGTTTGCTGATTGTGTCGGTGAAACCATAAGCGCAACGATCTTGCTCATTACCTGGAATGATGTAAACCAGATGAGTGTCGGGATTGCGTGGAACAGCATTCATTGCCTTGACAAGGGGATCTATGATTGTTTTGAGAAGTCTCCTGTCTTTTGTTTTCTGGTAGGATTGCCATGCTACAGCAACAGTAAATTGGGAGCCGTCTGCTACGGGGTTTTTGCCCATAGATCCGAAACCAGGTTTGTAGATTGGCGTGCCGTCAAATTTTATACAATCAACAGCAGCGCCATCCGCACGCATTCCACGAATGAAAAGCTTGCAGGCATCGACGAGCTCTTTATCAGAATATGAATTGACAGAACCTTCAAGGGTATAGGCATAGTCCCTCAACCAGAAGGCTTCATAACCAATGCCCACTTGTGGTGGAAAAGCAGCGGTACCATCATTCATGGTTCGCATGGATGCGCGAATAATGCGATGCGCTTCTTTCTCCAACCACAAGACAGCATCATGGAAGCTTTGATCTTCATGAAATAATACTGATGCAGGAATTTCTACTTTTTGAAATCCCGGACCTTTCCAGGAAAGTCTCAAGCCCTGTCCACCCCGCATTTGAAAATACTTAAGTACAATTTTATGCTTCCCTTTACGGAGTGCAACCGCAGCAGATTCCTCTATCATAGAATGCGCCCCATCATGATTAATCAGCTCAAGATTATCAAGATACAAAACACTGCCATCATTGGAAGCAAGATAAAAGGTGTATCTTCCATCCTCTGGAATTTTGATATAACCATCGAATAGAAAGGCAAAATTTATATCCCGCATCCGATTATTAATATTAAAAGAGCTTATAACACCTCTTGCTTTAACGGTTAAATTGTCAATGCTCTCAACTGTAGAAACTATGCCTTCGTAATATTCATAAGCTAGGCCCTGCCCTCTAATACCAGGCGACTCTAAGGATGGTTGGAAAATATTCGTTCCAACATAAGTTGTAATAAGTTCACTCTTACTTTTCCCTGTTGCTATTGCCTGTATCCATAAAGGTGTGGTGTGTGAAATTGTTATCGGTGAATCATATAATTTATTTGGCATCTTTCGCTCAAGACTGTAATAAATTTTCGCCTCTTTATCAGTACAATTTAGCTCAACAATACCGCTGCTATCAGTTTTAATAGTTGGTGTGGATGTTGCATCTTTATAGACCCAATCTAAATGTAAACGGGTCACCTGGGTGGTTTCCAAACCGACATTATTTTTAGTATTACCGGCAGCATGCCCCAGCAGGACATGGTCACCGAAAAACTGGATGGCAGTATAACAGTACCAGCCGTTTGGATTACTTTCGAGGGTTTTCTTTTTCTCCCATGTTTTACCTTCATCCCTGGATATTGCGATGTTAAGTGGAGAACGCCGGCCACCATCTTTATTTTCTGGATCATAGTTGTCGTTCCATACAAGCAGGAGATCACCTGTTGAAGGAATACGCTTAATTGATGCCGGCGAAAGAGGAGATTGAATATTGCTTGGTTGAACCGCGGACCATTGCTCACCTTTATCCCGGGAATAGGAGAGATATTGTACGCCGGAACTTGTACGAATAAACATCATCAATTCGCCGTTTTTTAACTCAACAACTCCCGGCTCCTGCAATTCAATGTGATTCGGATTAGGAACTTTTTGTGATTTATACCAGTTTTCACCATTATCATCGGAATAGTAAGAATATAGCCCATTATTTTCAGTAGATCCTTCAGTAGCATAATAAGCAACCGGAAGAATAATTCGTCCATTTTTTAACAGCACAATACGATCATTGTTTATCGTATAGTAGCCGGTTTCACTGACACACTTGACAGGGGTACTCCATGTTTTTGTTTCATCATCGGAGAGGATCATATAGGGATATAATTCTTTGCCGAAATTTTTGGCCCGCAGATAGAACAGGGCGATTCGACTATCGGGTAATCGTAACAAAGAGAGTCCGCCTTCAATGTGTACCACAATATCATCTGATGTCCATGTTTTACCGTCATTACGGGAATAACGGGCAATGGTACAATAGGGGGCATCATCTGCCACAATATCACCTATCCCATAAGCATATAAATAAAGAATTCGGCCGTCTTTTAAGCGAATAAAATCACCACTGAAATTCTTTGGATTTCCGGGCCTTGGTTTTAGAAGTAAAGTAACCTCTTTGCCCTCTTCGTCTGTTTGATTATTTTGATCTGTTTTACAAGAAATCATTAAAAATATTATAGAAAAAATAATAATAAAATTAAATCGATTATTGTAAATATTCATCATTAGATCTCTTTTATGTGGTAAAAACCTCTGACTAACTTTCAGTTGCCTGAAATAAGAACGATGCGTTTTATATTATCCTTTCCTTGATCATTGTACCAGGGGCTCACTCCTTTTTCAGGCCTTTGTCCATACCATCCGTAAGCCATTCCAGAGTGAACCGCACAAATGTTATCTGATCCGTGTCATGTTGTGGGCCGTGTTCATACAGCAATCCGACCGAGCCATCCGGCAGCACAGCGAGGCTTGAATAGGCCGCGCGCCCCGGGTATATTGTCTTTGCTACAAGCCACGTTTTCCCTTCGTCATAGCTCAGGCGCACCGTCATGTTCTCGCGTTTGGTGCTCGCAGGATTCGAAAAGAGCAGGCGATTTTTGTCGTCACCATTGGACAATGAAGAGTAGCGGATCAGACTGGCCTGGCAATTAGGCCCAATCAATGCCTCATCATAATGCATCGGTTTCCAGGAACGGCCCTGATTGTTCGATATGGCAACCGCTCGCTTTTTTTTATCACCTCGCATGTTGACCATCAACGTGCCGTCGTCCAGCTCGATGCACATGGACTCGTTCGTATTGCGTCCCGCCGGAGCCGTAATTTGCCACGAAACTCCGTGATCGTCACTGTAGATATAGCGGCTGTAGCTAACGTCGGACACCTGCGTCAATGGAAAATAGAGACGTCCCGAGCGTGCCTGGAATCCACTGCCCGGCGACGGCCAAACCGCCTTCCATGCGGGGTCTTTAACCATGGGATTCAGGTCGGTTGCTTCGGACCACGTGGCACCGTCGTCATCGCTATGGATGAGATGGAGTCTCAGGGTAGGCCCATCAAGTCCAGGTTGGCTCTCTCGTGAGCCGATGCCCTCGGGTCCGTAGGCGTAGAACACCCAAATCCTTCCCGTATCGCGATCGACTAGCAGGCTGGCGTCCCCTGCACCCTCCTTCCCCGGAAAGTTGGCGATCATCTGGCTGGGGGTCCATGTATCTCCCAGGTCAAAGCTCCTTCGCAGGGCGAGGTCAATGTTATTTGGGAGATCGTCGCCCTTTTCAATGCGTGCATCGCATAAGGCGAGGATGGTTCCTTTGGTTGTCACGGCGAGTGCCGGAATCCTGTGCAAAAACACGCCGTTACCTCCACGGATGAAGACATCGATCGCCCATGGATATTGGATCACTGGGTCCTGTATCGTTTCATCTTTAGCTTTACTCGTTACGATGAAACACATCACCACTAGCACAAAGGTCGCCAGTTGGATGATCGGATTTTTTGCGAGATTCAGTCGGGTAGACATAATATGATTCCTCCATGATTGTATATTAAGTTCCTGATAACAGATGAAATATAACTGATGTTGGAATTTCGGTTTTTTCAAATCCCGGCCCCTTCCAGCTTACGCGCAATTGATGTGAACCGCCACCCTGGAAATATTTTATAGAGATGCCATGCAGGCCTGCTTTTAATGCAATCGTGCCGGATTTGTCAAGATCAGCATTGTGTAGTCCATCATGATCGATTAACAGACGATCATTCAGATACAGTAAAGAGCCGTCATTTGATGATAAATAAAAGGTGTAAAATCCTTCAGTTGGAATTTCAATATATCCGTTGAAATCAAATGCAAAATTCTGTTCCCTATTACGAGGAGTAGTGGAAAAATTTGCCACTGTCCCGGATTTTTTTTGTTGCATTTTGGTGAAATCCTCAACACGCTGAAAATCACCGGTGTAATATTTAAAAAAGATTCCGGGTTCAACAGCACCCGGCTTAACGGATTCTTCATATTCTGCTTTTTCAATAAAAGCCGTGGCTGTCGGACTGGATCGATCCCCAACAAAGGCGCGCATTTTTAGTGTTGTTGTTTTTTCGATGGAGAAAGGTTTGAAATATATTTTTGCCGATTTATTTGGTTCACTGTCATCTAGCGTGTAATAGATTTTTGCACTTTTTGTATCACAGGAAAGTGAAATATCTGTTTTGTTAAGAAAGAGTCCGACATTTGAACTCATATATGGTGTGGTGACAATAGATTTGAAATCAAAATTGGTCGTAATATTTTCACCATTATCCGGAAATGAAATTAGAGCAATCTCCCCGGCCGGTAGATGCAATTTAATACGGTTCGGTTCAATCTGAGTTACATATTTATCTCCTACAAGAATACGGGCATCTTTACAGCGGCCCCGAATGGTCACAATTTGTTCGGCATTTGGATTAGCCGTTTCTCCCGCTGTCGTTTTTGTAATACCGAGGTTGTTGAAGATGCCCAGTAGATAGTGCCCGTCAGTACGGGCGTGTGCTGTCCCCACATCTCCAATGACGTGAAAGGGGATTAGATGCTCAAGAATTTGAATAAAGTAGTCAGCGTCACGTTTTTTACCTCGATAAATCTGAACACGTTCAACGGGCAGTGGAGATTTTTCAGATTGAGCTTTATCAAAATAAACCAAGAATTGATATTTTTGGAAAAGCTCCATCGGAGCCTCGGCAGATAGGACATCGAAACTGCTGATCCAGGGAGAAGGCGTCAAGTTACCTGCTTCTTTACCGAGACCTATCGGCTGATCTGCGGCGAGTATATCTGCAGCAAAAGAACGAAGTTGAGCATGAAAACGATCGGGAGGAGCGATTTGGTAGAGTTTTTCCATATTACCTGCAATATACCGAATATCCACGCCAAATGTGCCTGGCGGCATAACCAATGCTGCTGGAACAACTGGCTTTGGCCGGGAATATTGATTACTTATGGCACGGAAATCTTTAATTATTTTCCCATATTGGGTTAATGGATAGTCTTGCCAATTGCTGAAATAATTTTCAGCCCCCCATTCCTCACTCCAATAGGTGGCACCGGCAAGCCATGAGTAGAATAGCAATCGACGTTGCAGCGAACGGCTGCTTCCATATTCCTGACCGATGCGATATTCACCCATTTTCTTTTCCAGTTTTTCAACACCGACATACCAGGGTGAGAAATCGAGAGCACAAACACAGCCAAAGGGAAAGCCTCCCCAAGGTTCATAATAGACTCCAAACGGTTTGCCGTACTGTCGTGCTGCACCCCGTGCAAAAGCGATCTGCAGGGCAGTAAGCGGCACCTGATTGCCAATTTCCGGCATAATATTTTTCGCTCCCAATCGCAACGCAGCATGATGGAACTGCGCAAAGCCAGTCACTGACATGACCTGCCCGGAGGTTTTTTCGATGATCTGTTTGAAATGACGTTCCAGATAACGCTCGATGTCTGCCAGACTGTGGAGCGGTTCATAAAGGTCTTCGTAAACGCTGTAATCGCCTGCGGAAAAGAAGGGCGTCTCGATACGTCCTTCGAAGGTTGCAAAATGCTGCTGATCGAAAGGCAATCCTTTATCTAATAGAAATTTCTGTATTCGATGATAATCGTGGATGGGTGAGTTTCCCCATTCGTGCACCTGAAAACCGAGAAAGCGAGGATCATCCTTTAGAAAGTTTGCAATTTCTTTGATTCCATCCAGCGATTGAAAGGGCATGCCTCCGCTGATTCGATCGATATAATAGGGTTGTTCGGATTCTATCGCTTCGGTTAATACCGGGGAATTGGACCATTTCTCACCAAAGGTGTGTTTGAGAAAACCTGTGTTATGCAGGCGATATCCGGTGTTGGCAAGCATGTTGTGTTGGCCCAGGCCTTCGCGAAATCGTGGGTTATGATGCTGTAGAAAAATCATACCCTTAGTTGAGTCCTGGTTGAGAGAAGCGGAGTTAATGTGGTCTTTCTCCGTGCAACTGAGATTCATTAAATATAATAAAGCTAATATTACACTAAATAATAGAACGATTCGTTTCATGTTTTAATAATTCCAACATATGTTTTAGCGATTGTCCACTCATGATTTCCAATTAATTTTTGCCACATATACGCTTCCATCACTACCATATTTTTCAACTCCATCCGGTTGCATCCACTCAGAAACTGTGACCCATGTTTCGTTCGGACTAACATCGGTTACTCCAAAATTACCAAGCCGGGCACCCCTTTCCGGAACAAGAATTTGTTCGCTTTCGCGAATTACACATAGTTTGTCGGGATCTACCTGGGCAATAAATAATGGAGCTCTGTGACGAAAAATATGATCGTTGTTTGCTCCCCGTCTAGTATAAACCAAAAACAAACCATTCTTATGAGTTACCCAGTGTTGCTGTGTGTTGTAATTTCCCAAATCGGTTCCGTCGTCAAATTTCCACGGTTTAATCGCTTCGAATTTCATCCCATCTTTGCTTCGTGTTACAAAACCTTTTTTATCATTTCTAATGGTCATAATAAACTCACCTTTAAACCTTGTCAGCGATGGTTCACCTAACCCCCGGGTTTCATCATTCAACTCCAGTACTTCACCATGACTTTGGTATTTTAACGTTTCCCCATCGAAATAACATCGACAAACTGTAACGCGCATGTTTTTACCCAACGGTCGGATAGAAATTGGTAAAAGAATGGTTCCGTCTTCTAAATCAAATCGTTGTGCACAACCCGCCCCAGAGTTAATAAATATCTCATCATCGGGCATTTTTAATTTTTGCCAGTCTACCCATTTCCCGGTTTCAGAATTATAAACTGAATAGGCCGTATTCCGTGGCCGTGGGTTTCTAACTTTCCAATCGGGTGTATATACCACAGTATGCCCTGTCCCCAGCAAAGTTTTAGATACCTCGTGCCATTTAGGCCAAAAATCACTGACTGCAACCGGACGATTAATTCCATTTATCATTTCGAAACGAGGTGCCATGGTTTGTAATTCAGTCGGCTCAGTCCACGATTTTCCTAAATTATCGGTGTGCAATCCGAACATCCCACGAAAGATATCGCTCCCGGCCAGATCTAAATCATTCATGGTCATAACGACTCGCGGGTTACCTTTTTCACCTAATTTAAGAACGCTGCCAGCACGAGGATGACTCCAACATCTCTTACCGTCAAATAATTTTGTCGGGACATTTAATTCTACTGAATAATTAAGTGCTTTTTTATCACAACTAAATATTGAAGGAATAAAAGTTAGCGAGATACCGCCAATTAATGATGATTTCAAGAATGTTCGTCGTTGGATAGTTTTGTCGCTCACTTTTATTCGTATTGAGTGTAATTATTCTCTGAAAAAATTACACGGGTTTAAATCTATTGATTAAAAGTCATCTTTAATTAATTGGTGACTCTAAATGTAATTTTCTCCATTCCATCTGTCAATCTGAAAATGCCCTCGCCTTCCTTTACGATTGAAGGCGTTTCTGTAATCGCGTTTAGATATTTCGGAAGCCTGATTAATTGTGGTAATGCATTTCCATCAAGAGAAGTAAGAACAACTTCACAGGTTTTAGGAGATATTGCTTTGACCTCCAAATTTACACGCCCGGTTTTTGTATAAAGATTTTTTAGTTCTATTGTTTGGTTCGCTTGTAACCAACTAAACGGGATTGCACCAAGAAGAGTCACACCTTCATCTGATTCAAAATAGAGGGAGTTGAGCATCATATCAAGCATTCTTCCATTGCCGCTGCCATTTGGCTGCCATGGCGTAAATGCCGGATTACGTCTCGAAAAGCGTTCCTGAACCTGGTAAGTATCCTGAGACATGCCATATTTGAGATTTACCTGAGTGGCTGCAAATGCCTTCTTCCATTCACCAAGCGACAAGTAGATACGCTGCCAGATATATTCTGCTGTTCCGATGTAGGCAATCTCTCTATCCATGTTTCCCATAAAATAGCCTGCAACTCTGTTTTCTTCATAATACTTTATAAAATTGGAAAATATCTTCGATTCAGTTTCTACAGCTCCACAATATCCTAACATTGCTGAACTAACGACATTCTCAAATTTTGATAGTATTCTAGTATCCTTATCATCTGTCAAAATTTTTCGTTCAATAAAACCATCCGGCTGCGCTAAACCTTTTACTGCGACCGCAATATCCGAACGATACAATTCCAATTCTTGGCGAAACTTGAACGCATCTTCATGTTCAATTTGTTCGAGAAGATTAACGGTTTTCTCCAAACCCCAAAAAGTGTAACCATCCGTCATTGATACCACGTAACCAACATCTTCATCTGTTGCCCAACCAAATGGCATCAATCCATAATATAATGGTCGTGTTCCGTCAGGATTAAGCTTCCGTGTTGCCTTAATTTCACCAACTATCCACTGTGAAGCTTTGAGAATCTTAGGCAAATATTGGTTTAGAAATTCCTTGTCATTTGAATAGATATAATAGTCACATGCCAGGGCTAAAGCCGAACTTGTAGTGCACATCCATTTGGGTCCGGTAGTTCCTATCGAACCTTCCGTAGTAGTAAATCTGCCTTCAGGCGGACATCCCGCATCCTGAAGACTAAAAATATAATCAAGAGATTTTCGAACAGGTTCAAAAAGTCCCACACGCAGCATTGGACGAAGCATGTGAACTGCCTCCCAAACCCATACGAAAAACCGCTCGGAACTACCTCCCTGTGTAGGCATCAAATTTGTCTTACCCGGATATTTTACCATTAGCTGTAACGCAGATGTTTGTATTGCAGTGAAAATATCCTGCCAATTATTCAATGAAAACCTTAATTCAGTATTCTCTTTTGTAAACTGATTTTTAAAATGAGTTAAGGCTTTTTCTTTATTCTTTTTTGCCGAAAATTCTTCAAGTAATGAAAGGTGTTTGCTTGTAACCTTACTATCATTCGTAAAAAGCGCAATTGAAAATGTTTTTTCCTCACCGGGCTTCAATTCGGCTTGAGTATGAATTACATCATGCACGTCCTTTAACCTCATACTCGGCAGCACATAATAGGGATTATGGCCACCCCACTTTTTATTGAATTCCTCATCCTTAAAATGTTTTTCACTCTCCCATTTTATATTCATTGTTCCGGGAACTACTTTCCCGATAACAGTGCTGTCCTTGATAATTGAATTTCCATTTAGCTGCACTTTATTTGGAGGTAACCATCTGCTTGCATCAAAATTGAAAGGGAAATAGTGATAACTGAATAACTTGTCTTCCCGGTAAAAATTTATTTTAGTCCGGACATGAACAACTTCAGTTTTTTCACTCTCATTGCGTACTGTAATTTGCATCCACAGTAAACTCTGTTCTTCATCAATGGCACTGCATGAATATTCTATTTGATAATCAATATCCCATGCGAAATAATCAGCAGTAACAACAGGAAATTTATTCTCTTCCAAAGAGAGAGCACTTTGCTGGAAATCAGGTACGAATGGTGGATTATCAAAAGCAAACTGCACTGCAAAACTTTCTTGCTTCCTTGCAGCCGGATAAGATTCTTTATCTAACAAGGAAACATTTTCGGTAACTCTCCGTCTTGTTACATTTAATCCGGCATCCACATGGATAAAATCGGGTGAATGGACGGGTTGGATTGATAAATGAACCGTATAAGGAGGGCGCCATTGAAATGTGTTTTCAGTTAAAATCTGATCCCATGATTTTGCGTTGATATTTGCGTATGTGGCTTTCTTCCGCAAAGAAACAAAACTATTTTTTTAGGTTTCATTTTCTTTGATAGAATTATTCTGTGCAACAAGTCCGTTTGAAAATAAAACCATCAGAATGATAATGCTTGTTAGGAATTGTCTTGTTGCAATACAATTATTTATTGAATAAAATAAAATATTTTCCCTTTTCTTCATTTTTCTTATTCCTTACCTGAATAATTCATTACGGCATTAAGCATGCATCCCCCCATCCATTAAAATATTTTCACCGTTGATATAAGCCGATGCTTCTGAAGCCAGCAAGACCACCAGACCCTTAATATCATCTTTGTTCGCCATGCGACCTACTGGCACTTTTTTGCAATAATTATCCAAAAATCGCTGTGGTTGATGATTAAATAATCCCCCGGGATTAATGCAGTTGACGCGAATCTTTTTTTCCGCCAGCATTCGTGCCATGTAGTGCGTCAGGTTAATTAAGCCGCCCCTATGAAAAAAATAATCCGGTGGCATATCGCCCATATCGGTGCCTTCATAGTTTGATAAATCCGGGCCGAACATGCCCATCATAGAACTGATGTTGATGATATTCCCACCGTCACCTTTAGCGATCAAACCAGCCATTTCGCGCAGGATATCCATCATGCCCGTGGCGTTGACGCGCATCGACTCTTCGAATTGTTCGATTGGTTCATTGTAGCCTTCCATAGGACGACTGACGGCATTGTTGACAAAAACGTCCAACCGTCCGAATTTATCATAAATCTGCTGTTTTAATGCCATAACAGATTCATGATCCGCCTGGTCAACTCGCATAGCATGGACATCCAAATGCTTGTCGCGGAATTCTTGAGCGACTTTTTCGCCGGCATCCAGGTTTCGTGAAGCCGTGATTACAATACCATCGGCTTCGGCCAATCCTTCAACGATGCACCTGCCGTATTGACCTGCACCTCCCGTAACCAGAATAATTTTATCTTTTAAACTAAGCAATTCTTTTACATGCATTGTACCACCCTCTATATTGGTCTCTCTTTGGATATTTTAGCTCTCAACTATCACAAGTTGGTTTTATGCTTTATTTTGATTTCAGAACACGAATTATCCGTCGAAGCCGGATCAGCTTGGATTGATGTAGATTAACTTAACCAGGGTAGTGAGTTCACCTTTTCAAATGAATCTTTTTTCCGCCAAGTTCAAGACTCTCTTTAGCACTAATCAAGGTGTGAATGATATTTTCCGTTTTTTCAAAAGGCAATCGCGAACGGCCTTCCTGCACTGAACGGATGAATTCGACAAGATTTTCTTTGAACATGGAATAAGAGTTCTTTATTTCAACCAATCGCCATCCTTCACGACCAAACAGCGATAGTTGAAACGTCCCGACAATTTCCATGAATAAATGTACCGTTGCATTAAGACCATTTTCAAATTTTATGAGAACAATATCTTGGCCCGATTTCCCAATATGCTGTACGGAAACCACTTTAGGATCATCCAACAAAGCAAACAGTGCCTCCAGCATGTGAACGCCATATTTCACCCAATCTTTCGTGCCGACCACTGTCGCCAATTCGACTTCTCCCAGCGATGCCATTTCCGTCTTTGCGGTGCGGCACTCACTCGAGTAACGCATCGATGAACTTGACATGAATAACTTGCCCTTTTCATTTTGCTCCCCAAAGTAGGCCAAATCTTCACGCGTAATGGCCAGTGGTTTATCAATAAAAATGGGGACATCAGCGTCCAGAAAGGGTTTAGCCATGGCCACATGATATTCCGGATCGTCCCGCGCCAGCAACACTGCATCCACTTGCCCGATCATCCCTTCAGGTTCATCCACAACGTTTTCAATCCCGGAGGCCAGAGCAATATGCACTGATATTTTCTTGTCCTGGGTCCAGACGTGCGTCACATGTGCACCGTCAATACCCAGCGTATCGTTGTTTGCTTCGAGATAGAGCGGTATGCCGGCAAAGCCGCAATCGGTCATCGCATTCCTGTCGAAGTCACCGTTAATGATGGCTGACCACGAATAGGGATGGCCATTCCCCTCGCTCATGCCAATGATACCCAGTCTTAACATATTACCTCCTGCATGGTTCCTAATATGAATGATGTACAATCTATATTTAAATTATTCCCATGCTTTTATCTTTCAATATGAGTTAATTCTAAATAAAGTTGTGGACTTGGGCACTAAGTAAATTTTAATAAAATTTGTAGAGTCTGCTACTATTTTTTCATTCAGAGGGTCAATAACCTGAGCGTAAAATGGAAACTTCACAATTCTTTCTCCTCCAGTAACAGTATGAATAGACATCCACTTACGTCCAATATAAAGCACATCAGCATCATCCATGTAAACATGGACTCCAGCTTCTTTCCAAAGATCTCGCAACTGTGATTCAGTCCACTTGAATTTATCATGAAAATAAGTAACTTCGTCAGTATTTTTGTAAATTTTTGTTCCGATCCCATTTGTCCATAAAACTATAATTCCCAGTTGCCGCCATTCTTCTATTAATTGTATTTCTTCCGCTTTCAAGTTCAGAAACCCCATCAGCCAAATTACCCGATGTTGAGTTGCAGAAACAGCATCTAAATCGGTACGCAAGTAAAGATCATAAGGAGCACCGGTTTTACCAAGCGGGTAACGATTTGCTAATATTTTTGCTGTAAGTTTTCCATAGCTCGCGTCCCAAAAACAAAGCTCTTCATCCACAATTACACATACCTGAGCCTGCATTTTCATTTCTTCTTGTGATGGATATTTCGTAAAATATTGTTGTGTCTTTTTCAATACCATTAATAAGTCCGGATCACTGAACCAACCACCCCACATATCGAACCACCATCCTCCATATCCCTGTGTAAGCATACGTCCTGAATTCTTCCATAGAAAAGCTACGGATGTTTCCATATCCGTAGGCCCGATCCATACGCCACTTTCATACTGTCCCGGAGGGCAGATTTCTGGAGCTCTGTCTTTTAATAGAGTCGTTCGGAAAGTACGGGTGTCATTTTCAGCCAGCCATAGTTTTCCATGCCTTTGTATTGACTGTATTGCTGCCATCGGCGGCCAGTCTTCACCCAGTACACGATTATACACATTCGGACTGGAAAGATAATCCAAATCCGGACAATCTAACAACTTAGCCAGGGCACCATGGCCACGCCTTGGATCAGTAACAAAATAGTGATATCCATAAAAGGTACCAGTTAGCAAAGTACCGTTACTTGTTTCTTTTACAATTTTACAAAAATAAGCTATGTTATCTACCATGGTTTCAGAATGAAACTGGTAAGTGTCAATTACATTTTGATCTTTTTCAATATCTCGCCATTCATCCTTTCGCTCTTTACCGCTTATATCTGCTAATTGTGCAGTATTAAACGTAATACGATTATTACCCCATGCCTTTTGAAGAGCAAGAGTATTGTTCTGATAATTGTTTTTCAACCATTGGTGGAACGCCTGAATACGCGAGGGATTTTCATCATAAAAATATTTTTTGAAGTGGTAAAACCATTCCTCTGTGAATCCACCAGCAACATGAATTCCAATCAGATGCTCTGAATAAGGCGAGCTAAGTAGCCATTTAATGACTAACTTTAGAACTTTACCTGCTTCTTTCTGCCATGTTTCAGAATAAAAACTAGTGCGAAAAGTACTACCATCCGGTAGTTGACAAGTAGCGTCGGAAATCAGTTTCTCCCACCATAGCGGGGGATCCAGATGAAGTCTAATAATTACTCTTGGCTTTGGGTCTGCTTTTAGTATTTCTTCAAAATCTTTGATTAAACTGGAATAATCATACACATTTTTAGCAGTCCATATAGGTGGCCTGAAAGGTCCAATTCCTGAATTTGAATTGATGCCTCTGTCACCAAGATAAGCCGGAATGTTGTAGAGATGAATGCCGGCTAATGCCGCTTCTTTGTAATATTTCTCTTCTCCCAAATATGACATATAAGCGTATGGAGGGTAGGGTTTTTCATTGATAAACAATGTTGGAACCCCAGCATATAGTTTTACTTTTGCACAAGTTCTTAATGTCGATTGGCCTGAGGATTGAGTATTAGAACGTATTTTATTTTCATTTTTGCAACCGGTTAATTGAATTGTAAATGCTATTAACACCAGAATAAAACTTTTTCTTAACAACGTTTTAATAAATTTTCTTTTTTGATTACTCATTAACTAACTCCTACCTTAGTTTAAAGTAGTGTCAAAAGTTAACAAATATTTTCTACTTATCTTATTGTTTTAATGGGTGTTACGTGCCTCTCCTTCCTTAAAAATAGGGAATTAATATGACGTTCTTTTTATGAATGATTTTATAAATTTAGTTTTTCATTTTTCCATAGAAAATTTGACACTACCTATTTATAAACAATTATTCAAATTGAATATTCAGTGATTCAAAAGTAGAAAAATTTATTTCGACTTTATCACCTGCCTTTGCTGGCGGAGGCGTTAGCATTGAGCCAGTTATTATAATATCTCCGGAATGTAAATGTCGTCCATACTTAGGTAAAGCATTCGCCAGATAGAGGACTGCATCTAAAAAGGCAAAATCCTTGGAATCCCCTTTTGATTTTACTTCACCATTAATTACAACACGAGTTTTTTCCATATTTAAATCTATTTCATCTAATGAAAATTTTTGGTTCGGTTGAATAAAACCGCCGTGGGAAAGTCCATCAGCAATAGATTGGGCAGGAGTAGTCTTGATACCACCTCCAGCATCTCTTATTCTTACATTAATAAACTCGCTAAAGCCCCCTACACTTTCAATCGCATCAATTAACTCATCCCGTGAGGTTACCGGACCCGGCAAATCTTTCTTCAACACAAAACCAATTTCCGCTTCTATTAATGGACCGTCTGCTACAAATTTGGCGCTAATTGCTTTACTGCCGGATTGAAATTCATCAGACGCTAGCATGAAACCAAAAACCGGATTAAAAGGAAGATCGGGATCAGTTACACGAGAACCTCCCATTTTCCAACCCACCAATCGTTCGCCCCGCTTTTCTAGCTTAGACAACATCATCATCTGTATTTTATAGGCTTTTTCCTGATCAAGATTTGGATAATGGAGAGCTAAGACGCGCGTCACAGCAACCGTTTGCCTTACCTGGATAAGGTGCTCTGCAATTGTTTCAATATCCGCTCCCGCTGCCAATTGATCTGTTAGATCCTTATTAAATAACGGCGTTTTGTCAGTTTCACCTGATTGGCAGCCGATTATGAATAATATCAGACATAAAGAAACAAACCGGAAATAATATCCGATCCGGATTCTGAATTGTAAATTTAACATAGTGTATTCCTCTCATTAATTAAAAACTAATTGTATTACCTAGCTTGAATAATTCAGTTAACCACTTGTGAAATTCAAAATAGGATTGCCAACATTTCGTCCCTAAAGGGACGACATATATTCGTTTATCTTATGATCTAGAAACATCTGGTCCCTAACGGGACCTTATTCCTGTAAATCAACCAAATGAAATTGTTTAGCCGAGGAAATGTCTCGTTAGAGACATGATGTTTATAGAAAAATCTTTACCGGAAAATATTTGTCCCGTAGGGACAAGATGTTATTTAGCCAGATTAACTAATTTTTTGATTGCAGCCTCATACTGCGTTATGCTATTATAGCCAAAAACTTTGTTATTATAGCAAAATTTTTACCACAAAGACTCGAAGACACTAAGAATTTTGAAGTTTTAACTAAAATATATTAATTCTGTTTATCTGAATGA
>SDBT01008685.1_pt1 | contig 16560 bp, 19 predicted proteins | sample 2277101 | NCBI WGS metagenome assembly SDBT01 (sample SAMN10404973, study PRJNA504765) | marine sediment metagenome | isolation source: marine sediment core GS10_PC15, 103 cmbsf | place: Arctic Ocean: Southern Knipovich Ridge | collected 2010 | reverse complement strand
GAAAAAGAGACTTTGTCTCGTTTTCTTTCTGACCGGGGTAAAATCATGGGTCGTGATTTTACTGGTGTTTGTCAAAAGCATCAACGTCGTTTAAACAAATCCATTAAACAAGCAAGGCATTTAGCCCTTTTGCCTTTTGTAGTCAAACCGGAATAACTCCACCGCCTTTATGAAGCTGACTTTAAAACAAATCCGCAAAACCGTTCTTTTTTTAATTTTCGCTTTAGTTTGCGGCGGCATAGGTTATGGGTTGGGACAAAGAGAAATCCGGCTGGCGGAAAAAAATACTTTAGTCAAAATAGTTAATCGAAACGTCCCGGTGGAAAAAGAGCTGGATTTTGATTTGTTTTGGAAAGTTTGGGGCAGGGTAGAAGAAAAATATTTACAAAAAAAAAGTTTAGATGAAGAACAGATGTTTTATGGCGCTATCAAAGGGATGGTGGCGGCCGCGGGCGATCCCTACACTGTTTTTTTGCCGCCTAAGGCCAATGAGCGAGTCAGGGAGGATTTGAATGGTTCTTTTGAAGGGGTGGGTATTCAGCTGGGTTTTAATAAAGATAAAAGATTGGTGGTGATGGCTCCTTTAAAGGGCATGCCGGCGGAAGCGGCTGGTGTTAAAGCAGGAGACTTGATTTTACATCTTAAAGATGAGCAAAAAGGATTGGATGAAGACAGTTTGGATATAAGTTTGCCCGAGGCAGTAGAAAAAATCCGGGGAGCCAAAGGCGCGCCTATTACCTTAACCCTGTTGCACGAGGGAGCAACAGAAACCTATGAAACTACTATTATCCGAGGAACGATTGTGGTCCCCAGCGTTAAGGTAGATTTGATTGATAAGCAAGCTCAGGAAAATGAGCAAAATCCAGAATTTGCCCATTTAAAACTAATGCGCTTTGGTGATCTAACCGCCCAGCAATGGGATGAAAGCATAGTAAAAATTAAAAATCAAAATGAAAACTTAAAAGGAATCGTTTTAGATTTAAGAGGGAATCCTGGTGGTTATCTTAATGGTGCAGTTAATCTGGCAGCGGAGTTTTTAAGTTCTGGCGTGATTGTTAAACAAGAAGATTATTTAGGCCAAACCGAAACCTACAGCGTTAACCGCCGCGGTCGGTTATTGGATGTCCCTTTGGTAGTTTTAATTGATAGGGGTAGCGCTTCCGCTTCAGAGATTTTGGCGGGGGCTTTGCAAGACCATAATAGGGCTAAACTAGTCGGGGAAACCAGTTTTGGCAAAGGCACGATTCAAGAATCAGAAGAAGTTAATGGCGGTAGCGCTTTGCATATTACTACCGCTAAGTGGTTAACCCCCAATGGAGTCTGGGTTAATGAAAATGGTTTAGTGCCTGACGTGGTGGTGGAAGATGATTTAGAAACCGAAGATAAAGACGAACAGCTGATAAAAGCTATTGAAATTTTAACCCAGGATGGGTTAAAATAATTTTCAAGTACCAATTTTCAATTTTCATTGAATTTACAATTTAATAATTTTCAAACATAATTAAAGATAATTGAAAATTTAATCATTGAAAATTGATTGTAAATTACTAAATTGAGAATTGTAAATTAGACAAATGTCTGTCCAAACCAAGATTAAATTACCCCACAAAGCTTCCTCTTTTATTTTACTTGTTTTTGTGGTTCTTATTTCCCTTTTGGGTGGCGCTTTAGGAGACAGGCTGTTGGGTTATAAAGTTTTAGACCGATGGTTTCCTCCTCGTCAGGGCTTTCCTGCTGGGCAGGTAATTGAGCAGAAAGTGGTTAAAGAAGAGTCCATGGTGATTGACGTGGTAGAAAAAGTATCTGATTCAGTGGTCACCGTCGGAGTGAAAAAGACCAGAGCCATTATTAATCCTTTTGAAAATTTTTTTGATCCCTTTGAGTTTTTTGGTTTGCCGCAGCAACCCCAAGAAAAACCAGCACCATCAGAACAAATAGAGCAAGATATTGGTTCCGGCTTTGTGATCACCAGTGATGGTTTGATTGTGACCAATAAGCATGTGGTTTCAGACCTGGAAGCGGAATACAAAATAATTACCAAAGATAATCAGGAATATAAAGTAGAAAAGATTTTCCGTGATCCGACTATGGATATGGCTATTTTGCAAATTAGTCCCGACGCGACGTTGGGATTTAAACCAGCTGAATTGGGCAGTTCGTCTGATTTAAAGGTGGGTCAATCCGTGATTGCCATTGGTACGGCTTTGGGAGAATTTAGAAATACCGTTACTACGGGGGTGATTTCTGGTTTAGGCCGAGGCATTAGTGCCGGAGATATTTTTGGCAGCCAAAGCGAGCAGCTGGAAAATGTGATTCAAACAGACGCGGCCATTAACCCGGGTAATTCAGGCGGCCCGCTTTTAAATAGCGCTGGTCAGGTGATTGGGGTGAATGTAGCCACTACTTCCGGAGCCGAAAACATTAGTTTTGCTATTCCTATTGATTTGGTTAAAGCGGCTTTGGATCATTTTAATCAGACCGGCAAGTTTGAGCGACCTTATTTGGGAGTTAAATACAAGATAATTACCAGAGACTTAGCTTTGTTAAACGAAGTGCCCGAAGGCGCTTATGTGGTGGAAGTGATTAAAGAATCGCCGGCGGCCAAAGCCGGAGTCAAGCAGACGGATATTATTATTAAAATTGACGGTAAAAAAATCCAAGAAAGCAAGGGTGGTTTAGCCAAAATGGTGCAAGAGAAAAAAATAGGGGAGGAAGTGGAGTTGGAAATCTGGCGGGAAGAGGAAACTTTCAAATTAAAAGTTACTTTAGAAAGCGGTGAGTAATCTAGTTATTTTTTCTAATTTACCCGCCACAATATCTTCTAGTCTGAATTTTTTACCCAGTCGATGATCAGTGACGCGATTATTAGGATAGTTATAGGTGCGGATTTTTTCTGATCGTTTTCCTTGACCGACTTGATCTCGTCTTTGCTGACTGATTTCACCCTGATTTTTGATTCGTTCCTGCTCCCAAATTCTGGCCTGCAATATTTGCATGGCCAATCTTCGGTTTTGTTCCTGGAAGCGCTCAGATTGGCACTCAGCCACTAATCCAGTGGGTTTGTGGATCAGTCTAACGGCGGTAGAAACTTTGTTGACATTTTGGCCGCCGTGGCCGCCAGAACGATAAAACTGGATTTCCAGATCATTGGGATTAATTTGGACTGCAGCATCCTCGATTTCCGGTAAAATTGCTATTGTAGCCGTGGAAGTGTGGATGCGGCCATATTTTTCTGTACTGGGGACTCTTTGCACTCGATGGACGCCAGCTTCATTTTTGAGCCTAGACCAAACCTGCGGTCCAGTAATTCTGAGTTTTCTTTCGCCGACTGTTTCTGCTTTCCAGCTTTGTAAATTAGCAAAGCGGGTGTACATCCGCAGCAGATCGTCAGCCCAAATTTTGGCTTCTTCGCCGCCAGCAGCTGGCCTGATTTCCAGTAAACAGGGAATGTTTGATTGATTTGTCATAATTGGGAGCAATTTGAAATTTGTTTATTTCTTGGCCATTTCTTTTTGGATCATTTCCTTTAGGCTTTTAGGAGTAGCTTTGTCTTTGGCCTCCTCATTTTTAACTTTGATCTTTTTTCTCTCGGATTTTTTAAGATAATTTTGAGTTTTAGCCTGCGCCTGTTTTTGCTTGAATTTTTCCACTCTGCCCAAGGTGTCTACATATTTCATTTCTCCGGTGAAAAAAGGATGGCAAGCGGCGCAAATTTCCACTTTAATTTCCGCTAGGGTAGAGCCGGTAGTAAAGGTCTGGCCGCAGGCACAGGTTACCAGACAATTATCATAGTATTTAGGATGTATTTTTTGTTTCATAGCAAGCTTATATTATACGTTTCTTCTTATATTCAGTCAAGAAAACGCCCAGGGTAATAAAAACCGCGCCGAAGATAAAAGTTAAACTAATTTGTTCTTTGAGCCATAAAACTGCCAGGGGCATGCTAAAAAGAGGTTGGAGATAAGAGAAAAGGGTGGCTTCTGAGGCTTCGATCAGGGAAAAGCCATAAGTGTAAGTAAAATAGGCAATAATAGAGCCTAAAAGGCTCATATAAAGAATACCCGGAAAGCCGGGATTAGTGAGAAAAGCAAGCAAGCTAGTTTTAGCAGTGAAAAAGAAAAGAGGGGTAAAACTGAAAAGACCCACAAAAAAAGAAAGAGCCGTAATATTAAAGCTAGAGTATTTATGACTCACTTTTTTACTTAAAATTGAATAAGCGGCCCAGGTAATGTTGCTTAAGAAAATCAAAAAATTACCCCAAAAATTACCCGTAAAAACATGGCCAGTAACTAGGGGAGAAACTACTGCTATCAAAGTACCTAAAAAAGCTAGGAAAAGGCCGATTTTTTCCTGACGGGTAATAGTTTCTCTAAGAAATATCACTCCAGCTAAAACAATCATCAAGGGACACATAGACGCAATTAAAGCGGAATCAACGGCGGTCGTTAAAGACAGCCCCCAAAATAAAAGACCGAGGGTGAAACTAGTGCCGCAAAGGGAAATAAGGATTAACAAACCCAAATCTTTAAGTTTAAAATGATTTTTTTTCAGCTTGATGATAAAAATAGGGGAGATGCAAAGACAGACAATTAAAAAGCGGAAAAATAAAAACTCAATCGGGGTGACAAAATTCAAAGAGTATTTGATAATCGGCGGCGCAAAACCCCAGATTACAGAGGTAGTTAAAAGAGCCAGATAGGCTTTGTTCCTTTTTTCCACCTTATTTTTTTATTTTTTCTATGGCTTTTTGTAAAGATAAAGTTTCTTGTTTGCCAGTGGACATATTTTTTAAAGTGACTTTATTTTGTTTGACTTCATCCGGGCCAATAATTATAACCCAGGAAATGCCTTTTTTGTCAGCGTATTTAAGTTGTTTATCCAGTTTGTTACCCAGCTGGGAATAAAGCATAGTTTTAATATCATTTTTTCTTAAAAGGTTGGCTACTTTAAGTGATTCTTCAAATAATTTTTGGTCAAAAATAGTCACCAGGACTTGAGCAGGGGTAGAGGAAGCTTTAATCATTTTTCTTTCTTTAATGATTTCTACAATTCTTTCAATGCCAAAAGAACCGCCAGTAGCGGGAACTTTTTTACCCACAAAACGGCCAATGGTATTATCGTAGCGGCCACAGCCAGCCACTGAACCGACATTACCTTCTAAAATTTCAAATTCCCAGATAGGACCAGTATAATAAGCCAGGCCGCGGGCAATAAAAGGAGAAAACCGATAATATTCTTCTTTTATCTGAGAAGTTTTAAAGTAAGCAAAGATTTCCTCCAATTCCTCGAGTCCTTCAATGGCCATAGGAATATCTTTGAGTTGGTTTTTGAACTTTTTAATTAATTCTTCTGTTTTGCCAGTGGTAGTAATAATACCAAGAATCTTATCAGCTACAGCAGCGGCAATGCCCTTTTTTTCTAAAAGTTCTTTTTTCACCTTTTCTTGACCAATTTTAGGCAGCTTATCAATAACCAGGCAAATAGGGATAAACTGTTCATCTGAGGCGCCGGCGTACTTAACAATGCCATTTAAAAACTTGCGGTTGTTAATATTGGCTTTAAATTTTTTAAAGCCCAATTTTTTCATGGCTTCAATACCCATTTGGATAAATTCAGCGTCCCAAATAACCGAATCACTGCCAATCGTATCGGCGTCACATTGGGTGAATTCTCTAAATCTGCCTTTTTGGGGTTTTTCTGCCCGCCAAACATTTTGGATTTGATAACGCTTATAAGGGAAAGTAATGTTGTTGATATTTTCGGCTACGGCCCGGCACATAGAAATCATGACTTCATATTTGAGCATAATATCCCGGCCAGCATTGTCTTTAAAGCTATAGAAAAGCTTTTCTGCTTCTTCGCCAGCCTCACCGCTGAAAATTTCCGTATATTCCAAGGCGGGAGTCTGTAGTGGTTCATAGCCATATTTTTCAAATACCTGTTTAAAAGTATTGATCACATATTCTCTAATAGCCACATCTTCAGCAAAAAAATCCCTAAAACCGGCTAACTTCTTTGGCGTGACAATTTTTTTATCAGTCATTTTTTTCCTCCTTTTTTAGAATAACATTTTTTGATCTAAAAGAAAATGGTCCTTGATAGATGATTGATAGCCACGGTAGTGGAGCCGCGGTTTAAACCGATTTTTATTTACTGGAACAACATCTTTTTACTTAATGACAAAATTTTATCTTTCATTAAATTTGCCGTTTCACCGCCAAAAAAAGCGTTTCGGAATTAATTTTACAAAAGATTTAAGTTAATTAAAAGCTAAGATTTTTAAAAAGAGGGAATTATTCTTCTTCAGGTTCTGCTTCAGTTTCGGCAGGAGGAGTGCTTTCTTGGACATCTTCCGCAGTGGCTTCATTTTCCACGGCCTGGGGATTAGTTTTACCCGGAACCACCAAGACAGATTTGACTGATTCAATGTTGCCTTCTTTGTCTAAAGCGACTAAAGCAGTCAGGTGGTCGTCAACCTGGATATCTTCCACGGTAGGTTTTTTAATGTCGTTAATTTGGATACTGACTTCTTTATCCAGGGTGATTTTAAAACTGTCGCCATTTTTTTTGACCGTGATCGTATCTTCGTCAATTTCGCTGACTTTACCGGTCAGAAGGTCTCTTTTTGCTCCATTTTTTGGAGCCTCGTCCATAGTGATAATTCTTTTAGCTAAAATCAATTTGTCTTCCAGTTTGGTACCCATAGCAATAATAAATTGCTCGGTTTCTATGTCTTCAGCCTTAATGGTTTTTTTGCTTTTGCCAGCAGAGAAAAAGTAAATAGCCGCATTAGTGGCGATCTTAGCTTCACGAAGATCAATTTTGGTTTGGATGGTTAATTTATTATTCTCAGCTTTTTCAATTTTACCTACCCAAGCATAAAGTTGGTTTTCTTTTTCTTGGGTAATGACGCCTTTGATTTTTTCCAAACCTTGTTTGACAGTTTCTTCCAGTCTTTCTTTGATTTTTTCCTTAACTTCGTCTTCAGAAACAGCAGAGGGCGTAGCTTCCAGCGCCCACACAGAATTAGGAATGAGGCTGATTAAGCTAAGGATGATAATTATGATAATTTTTTTCATTCTATTTTGGCAGTGGTATAGACAATTGTTAATATCTTTTCCTGCTTTTGATTGTTTTTGTCGATGGAAATAATCTTGATTTCGTTGGCGCCGCTAACTAAAACTACTTCGCTAGAAAAAACTCCCTCCTCGTCAGCCAAGACCAATTCTTCGCTTTTTTCAGTTAAAACAGCCACCGCGTTTTTAGCCTCAGTAATACCGGAAACAGTGATTTTGCTTTGGCTGACCACCAAATTATCTTCCGGTTCAGTGATTTCTAATTTGCCAGCGGTAGTGGTAGAAGGCGAGGGTTGCGTGCCGTTGCTAGGTAAATTAGTGGTTTGATTTTGTTTTTTAACCGCCTGATTGGCGATGTAAATACCAAAAGTAATAATCAGACCCAAAACCAGACCCACTGATATAGCAATAATAACTTCTTTTTTCATAGGCAGTTGGTAATTTAGCAAATTAAAGTGTTGAAGTCAAGAAATATTTTTAGTACAATGTTTATTGTAATGCAAATAAATTATTTAGGTCACTCTTGTTTTAAAATTAAAACTAAAAACGCTACTTTGGTTACTGACCCTTTTGACGCTTACATTGGTTTTCAAATGCCTAAAACCGAGGCTCAGGTGGTGACCATCTCCCATGAACATAAAGACCATAACTGTCTTGACCAAATAGAAGGCAAGCCTTTTGTGATTCGGGCTCCAGGAGAATATGAGGTCGGTGAAGTTTCTATTTTTGGCATTAGCAGCTTTCACGACCAAGTTAAGGGAGAGCAAAGGGGTAAAAATACTATTTATGGTATTAGAATGGAAGAAATTTCCCTTTGTCATCTGGGAGACTTGGGACATAAATTAAATGATCGTCAGCTGGAAGAAGTCAATGGAGTTGATGTTTTGTTTGTGCCGGTAGGAGGGATTTATACTTTGGGCCCCAAGCAGGCCAGTGAAGTGATCGATCAAATTGAACCTTCAATAGTCGTGCCGATGCACTATCAAACTCCATCCCATGATCAGGCGAGTTTTGGCAAGTTAGCCACCTTAAAAGGCTTTTTAGAAGAAATAGGTAGTCCAGAGATCCAAGCCCAGGAAAAATTAATCATTAGTAAAACCAGCCTGCCTGAAGAAAAACAAATCATTCCACTGCTTTCTAAATGAAAAACACAACTGTAAGAATTCCTCCTCATAACCAAGAGGCAGAAGAAAGCGTTTTGGGGGCTATTTTAATTGATAAAGACGCTATTTTTAACGTGGCTCCGTTGTTGAAACCAGAGTATTTTTACCAAGATAATCATCGTTTTATTTTTCAAGCAATCCTGGATTTATTTGAAAGAAGAGAACCGATTGATTTGGTTACTTTAGCTGATCGGCTGAAAAAACAAAAAAAATTAAAAACCATTGGCGGCGCTAGTTTTTTGGCTTCTTTAGTAGAAAGAGTGCCTACTTCAGCCCATGTGGAAATGTATGCCAATATTATTAAAGACGCCTCCACTAAAAGAGAACTGATCAGCGCTGCTTCTTTTTTGACCGAATCAGCTTTTGATGAGAGTAAAAGCGCCCAAGAAATCTTGGATCAAAGCGAGCAAGCAGTTTTTTCTTTATCTCAACAACATCTAAAGCAAAATTTTATTCCTATTAAAGCAGCCTTAGAGCAAAGTTTTGATCGACTAGATGAGTTGCAAAAACAAACCGGCAGCCTGCGGGGAGTGCCCACCGGTTTTAATTCTTTGGATGATACTTTAGCCGGATTTCAGCAGAGCAACCTGATAATTTTGGCTGCCCGGCCTGCAATTGGGAAAACCTCCCTGGCTTTAAATATTGCCCAAAAAGTGGCGGTTAAACATAAAATCCCAGTCGGGTTTTTTTCTTTGGAAATGAGTCAGGAGGAGTTGGTGGATCGGCTTTTAGTAAGTCAGGGAGATATTGATGCCTGGCGGCTTAAAACAGGCAGATTAAATGAACAGGATTTTAGTCGTTTGTCCGACGCCATGGGAGAGTTGGCTGAGGCGCCGCTTTTTATTGATGATACACCTGCTATTTCTGTTTTGGAAATGCGCACCAAGGCCAGAAGATTGCAGGTAGAGAATGGACTTAAGCTTTTAATCGTTGACTATCTGCAGTTGGCCAGATCAAACAGAAGATGGGATTCCAGAGTCCAGGAAGTATCGGAAATCTCCCAGGGATTAAAAAACCTGGCCAGAGAGCTGAAAATTCCGGTTTTAGCCTTAAGCCAATTATCCCGGGCCGTAGAAATTAGGGGCGGTAAAGTACCCAAGTTAGCCGATTTGCGCGAATCCGGAGCTTTGGAGCAAGACGCAGACGTGGTCATGTTTTTGTACCGGGAAAATGATGATGATTTGGAAAATGTGTCTTTGAAAATTGCCAAACACAGAAACGGGCCTTTGCGGACGATAGCCTTACACTTCAAAGGCAATAGGATTTCCTTTTTTGAGACAGAAAAAAAGAGGGAAGGGTAAACAATTTGTGCCAAGAGCGGGAATCGAACCCGCATGAGGTATTATCCTCACAGGTTTTTGAGACCTGCGCGTCTGCCTGTTTCGCCACCTTGGCTTTTCATAAAAATTAGCGCAACTTATTTATTTTATCATCTTTTTCTTGCTAAACAAAGAAAAAATTGATATATTCTGTTTTGTGCTCAGCGCTACACAACTTAAAACCAATGTTTGCTTTATTTACCAAAAAGAACCTTATAAGGTGATTCAGTATAAACACACGCATTTGGGCCGGGGTGGGGCCAAAATCCGGGTAAAGGCGAAAAATTTACAAGACGGCCATGTTTTAAGCCTTAATTTTGGTGGCAAGGACAGGTTTGAAGAAGTGATTTTAGAAAGAATAAAAATGCAGTATTTATACCGACAAGGAGAAGAATATGTTTTTATGGATCCCGGGAGCTTTGAGCAGATTAATATTAGCAATAGACTTTTGGGTGAGTCAGCCAAATTTTTAAAAGAAGGAGAAGAGATAAACATCATGTTTTGGCAGGAACAGCCTTTAGATATAGATTTACCAGTTTCTGTTATTCTAGAGATTGCAGAGTGTGATCCGGGAGTTAAAGGCAACTCGGCGACTAATATTTTTAAATCAGCGGTGACCAAAGAAGGACTGAAAATCAAAGTTCCTTTGTTTGTGGATAAGGGCAATAGGATCAAAGTGGATACCAGGACAGGGGAGTATTTGGAAAGAGCAAAATAAATTTTTAATTTCTAATTCTTAATTCTTATTGAATTTCTATTTACTAATTTATTAAACATTAAATCATTAAAAATTGATTGAAAATTAAAAATTTTAAATTAAGAATTAGTAAACAGTACTTTCAAAGAAGCAAGGACAACTATTATTTGCGTGACTAGGCCCCAGAAAAAACCTCCAGTACTTTGATATTGATGTTCAAATTCTATATATTTTACCATCCAGCTGGCTTTATAATTGAGAAAATAATAGGGGATTTCGATAAAGTCAGGCAAAACCGCCAAAAAAGCGGCTAAACCGACCACGAAAGCTTGATTAAAAAAAGGTAGCTTTTGCATCATAAAATAAAGAGTGAAAGCGACAGCGATAAGGCCATCAACCAGAATAATAGCGATAGAGTTTGGAGAAACTTTTTTGTTTTTAGATATTTCTGTATATAAGTGCGGATTCCAATGAGGAATAAAAAAATCCAAAACGAAGTGGCTCAGCAGAGCCAAGATTAATCCGGCAAAATTAGGCAAGCGGGAAATAATGATCAAAGCGACTACAACATGGGGAGTGGTAAGCATAATAAAAATTAAAATTTAAAGACGAAAATGAGTATAGCAAAGCTAGAGTTGACTGTCAAACTAGAGCACACTATAATAATTAGTATGTTTCCCACTATTTTACAAATTGGGCCATTAGTGATTTCCACCACTGGGGCGTTTACGGCTTTAGGTTTTTTCTTTGGTTCATTTGTCATTTGGAAAAAAGGCAAAGAGGAGCATTATGAAGAAACTCAGCTGCTGGATGGAATGTTATTGACAAGTTTATTAAGTTTACTTGGGGCAAGATTGGGTTTTGTGATGAGCCAATGGCCAGAGAAGATTAAATTTTTAGATTTAGTGGCTAATCCCGGTTTTTCCTGGCAAGCCGCTTTAATTACCGGCCTTATCAGTTTGGTTTTTTATTGTCAAAAACAAAAATGGGATTTTTTTAAAGTAGCTGATTTTGTGGTTTTTGGCCTTGTCTTAGGCTTAATTTTGGTTTTCTTGGGCCGCTTTGTGAGTATTTTTAATTCGAAAGACTGGCGCAGTTTTATTCTCTTGGCCCAAGTTTTAATGTTTATGGTGTTTTATTTTTTACTTTTATATTTTGATAAAAATTACCGTACCTTTGCATGGTATAAAAACAAAAGAGGCGAAGCAGCGCCGGGGTTCTTAGTTTTAGTTTTTTTGATTTTTACTAGCGTGGTTGAATTAGGGCAGAGTTTTTTGGTTTACTGGCCGCAGATTTTCAACTGGTCTAAAGCGGGCGATGTATTAATAATAGTATTAGCTGGTTCGCTTTTTTATGGCCGCAGCGGCGATCGAGACTTGACATTTTTGAGCTCATACTTTAAAAAAAGAAAAGAGCAAAATCAAAATTCAGTTCGTTTTAAGGCTGGAAAGGAGGCTAGAGAATGAAAATTAAATTTCCTTTAAATATTTTAAAACCGGTTCAGGACTATTTGAAAAAACAGGAAAGCAAACTGAAAAAAAGAAAAAAAGATTTAGAAAAAGAAGATCCTTATAATAATACTGACCGGCTTATAGATAATGCCGCTTCAGATACAGATGCGGCCGAAGAAACTGGTCACGAAAGAGTTTCTGCTTTGAAAAAAGAGACTGATAAAAGCTTGATCAATATTCGCAAAGCCATGACCAGGATTAAATTAGGAAAATATGGTTTGTGCAGTCAGTGCGGGAAGATGATTGATACTGATAGATTAGCCATTAATCCGACTGCGGCTAAATGCGTGGAGTGCGCTAAAAAGAGTAAAAAAGAAATTAGCAATTGAGCAATTGAGGGTTAAATTTACCATACTTCTTCTTATTTTTATAGATCAGATTGTAAAACTAACAGTCTTGAGGTTTTTTGGGCCGCTTGTTTCCTATAATCAAGGGATTGCTTTTGGTTTTTTTCCTTCGGGGTGGTGGTTGGTGATTAATTTTTTTATTTTAATCATCATAGCAATTAAGTTAGGGCAAAGATGGTCTAAGGTTTTACTTTTAGGAGGAGGGCTTTCTAATTTAATTGATAGATGCTTCCGGGGGGCAATAATGGATTTTATTAATTTACCCCTTTTTCCTTCTTTTAATTTGGCTGATATTTATGTTTGTTTAGGCGTAATTATGTTATTATTAATTTATGTTAATCCCAAAAGTAATTTATCAGGATGATCAGATTTTGGTGATTGATAAACCTTCGGGCTTGGTAGTCAATCGGGCAAAGAGCGTGAGGGGAAAGACTTTACAGGATTGGATCGAAAAAAAATTTAAAATTAACTCGTCTTTAAGACAAAATCGGGAAAATTATGAATTAAAAATTGCGTCGGAGTTTGTCCGACGCAGTGGAATAGTGCATCGACTGGACAAAGACACTTCAGGAGTAATGATAGTAGCCAAAACTCTTCAGGCATTTACTAATCTGCAAAGACAATTCAAACAGAGAAAGGTAAGAAAAAAATATTTGGCCTTAACGCATGGCAAGGTTGAGCCTAAAGTAGGTGATATTAGAATGCCTTTAGGGCGTCAGTCTGAGAATCGGAAGAAATTTACGGTTAGATTGGGTGGTCGTCAGGCAGAGACAAAATACCAGGTTTTAAAAATTATTGATGATTTAAGTTTAGTGGTAGTAACCCCAAAAACAGGCAGGACCCATCAAATTAGGGTACACTTAAAACACATTGATCATCCCTTGGTGGCCGACCCGATTTATTTAGGCAAAAAAAGGCTCAAACAAGACCAAACTTGGTGTCCCCGTTTGTTTTTGCATGCTCACAGCTTATCTTTTTTCCATCCGCAAACCAAAAAAAGATTAATATTTAAAGCTAGGTTACCTGAAGATCTTCATCATAGCTTGCAAAATCATTTCGGGATTAATTTTGCGCCATGAGAAAAAAAACATCAATCATTGGCCGTTTGTTCTTGTTCTGCTGTTTATTTTTGTTTGTTTATGGTTTTATTTTTCTATGGCAGAATTTAAGAAATGCTCTTTGGGATGGAAAGCATAATTTTAATTTTGTGGTCCAGCAAGAGAGAATTTATCTTTATGCTTATCAACCTTTTTCTCAAGTAGTTAATATTATTAGTTTACCTAATCAAATGGTTATTCCAACAGCTAAAGGTTATGGTGATTATCAATTGGGCAAAATTGCCGCTTTAGGCGCCACGGAAGATATTGGAGCGGGGGCTTTGCTCGGGATGAGTCTCAGCCAGGTTTTTAAAGCGCCTATCGAAGGCCAGATTATTTGTGATCATAGCGCCGAGATGGAAAAAGATCTTCGGGAAGGAAGACTATGGGGATTAACAGTTAGTTGGCTGTGGGGAAAATGTGAGGCTAATCTTTCCTGGTGGGATTTGCTCAGATTGGCAAAAAGCATGGGTCAGTTAAAACTAAACCAAGTGCGGTTGATAACCATAGAAGAAACTGCTTTGTGGCAACAACAAACCCTAGCAGATCAAACAAGGGTTGATACCTTTGCAAAATCGCTGATTAATGATTTTACTCAAAGATATTTTACTGACGAAAAAATAACTGCAGAGGATTTGAAAATTGTAGTTTTGAATGCCACGGAATTTAATGGTTTAGCCCGGATTACGGCCGAGCTTTTGAAAAACATCGGCGCTCAGGTAATTAGCAGTCAGGATGAGACTGAAAAAACTAACCAATCAGTGATTTATTTTCGTCATCCAGAAAACAAAACAAGCTACACTTTAACTAAAATCAGTCAGATTTTTAAGATTGAGAAATCGCAGCTAGACGAAGGGATTGAGGCTGATTTACTCTTAATTTTAGGAGAAGATTTTTTAGATAGATTTTATTTAAAGTAATTATTCCTGAAAGTTTTCTATTTCTTCCAACGGCTCTTTGACAGCCTTTAACCAACTAGTATTAAGAGCGGTTTGGGCAAATTTGCAAGATTTTGTCAAGAGTGTATAATCAAAATATGAGCGGACATTCTAAATGGAGTACCATTAAACATCAAAAAGCGGTGACAGATCAAAAGCGGGGGAAGATTTTTTCTAAGTTGGGAAAGGCGATTGCGGTGGCCGCCAAAGAGGGGGCTTCAGGTGATCCAGGAACCAATGCTAAACTAAGATTAGCCATGGAGCAAGCCCGGGCGGCGAATATGCCCAAGGAAAATGTAAAGCGGGCCATTGAAAAAGGTTTGGGTACAGGTGGTGACAGCAGCCTGCAGGTTATTACTTACGAAGGTTTTGGGCCGGAAAAAACAGCTGTCATAGTGGAGTGTATTACGGATAACAAAAACAGAACCGGCGCAGAAATTAAATCTTTTTTTGAGCGCGCCGGGGGAAATCTGGGCGTTCCGGGCTCAGCCGCCTACATGTTTGAAAAAAGCGGCTTGATTTTAATAGAAAAAGAGGGGAATGGAGAAGAGCAAATGCTGGTGTTAATTGACTTGGGAGCTAAAGACGTGGGTTTGGACGAAAACCTAATAGAAGTTTATACTTTACCTAAACAACTGGAGGAGATTAAGAAAAATATTTTAGGGAAGGGTTTTAGGGTTAAAGAAACAAACCTGATTTTTAAACCCAAAACTTTCGTGCCCCTTACTGGGAATAAAAAAGAAAAATTACTTAAGTTTTTAGAACAACTGGATAATTTTGAAGACGTGCAAAAGGTTTATTGCAATGCTGAATTTATTGAATAGGAACTCGTTGTATGGAAATCGAATTTCTGTGTGGCGAATTTCTAAATTATTTTGACTAAACGCAGGCAGATTATTCTTCAGGCATTAATTTTAGCCCCAGGCCTTTTAATGACCCAGTTAGTGGAAATTCGGTTTCGCTATTTGGCCATTTTTATTTTATGTCTGATTTCTTATTTTTTTACGGCCTGGTCTTTGCGGAAAGATTTAAAAAAGATCAGCTGGTGGGTTAATTTGCCTTTACCGGCTTTGTATACCGGCGCCATGGCTTTGTTTTATTTTTTACTGCCCGAAGTGTGGTTGAGCCGGATTGTAATCTTGTTTTTGTATGCTGTGGGCATGTATGCGGTTTTACTGGTGGAAAATATTTATACTATTTCCGCCTCGCGCACCATCCAATTAGTCTGGGCCGCCCAAGCAGTTGGTTTTCTAATGACCTTGGTGACGGGGTTTTTATTTTATGACACCATTTTTTCTTTTCGTTTGGCGGCTTGGTTTAATGCTGTTATGGTAGGCTTGATTTCTTTTTGGCTGCTGCTGCCTGCCTTATGGAGTGTGGAATTAAAAGAGATCATTGAACCAAAAATTGTTCATTATAGCTTAGTGGCGGCCTGGTTACTTTGCCAGGCCAGTTTTTTTATCAGTTTTTGGCCTCTTTCCATATCTGCTGTTTCTTTGTTTTTAGTGGCGATTTTATACGTGCTTTTGGGGATTGTCCAAAACCACTTCTCCGGTAAACTTTTTGAAAAAACTTTAAGAGAATATTTACGGGTTGGTGTTGTGGTTTTAATTATTATTTTCTTTTTAGCGCATTGGGGCTAAAAAAAATAAGACACATCGGCGGGGAAGAGGGAAGTGCCTCATAGTAAATATCCCATAGTATTTAGGCAATTTTCACAAAAATTATAGGATAATTTTCACGCTAGCAATTAAAAATTACTATTGCTGGTAAAACTTTTCGTTTTCTTCGGGTGATATAGTTTGATATATTTGTGGAAAACTTTTGTTCTTGGGGGGGGTAGCCCCCGGGAGGGCTTTCAAGCAAGGGTAAAACAATAATACATTGCTTTAATTTTGTTAATCCGTCTTTTCATTAGTTGGTTGTGGGCTAATTGTGTTCCCTGTGTATAGTAGGTGAGTAAAATCTATATTGTCGCACAATGTACCTTTTGCGACTAGCACTCAGGGTTAGTCAGAGGAGGGTTTAAAACCAGATATTTAATTTATTTTTAATTTCTCAGTTTAATTTTTAATTTGTAATCTGCAACCTTTTATTTCTTATATTACCTATTTATTATATCAATGGCTTTATCTGTCAGCCTAGTTGGATTTGATACAGTTTGTATGTTTTTGAGAAGGATTGCCCCTTTTTGCTACTTCCCCATTAAGGTGTTTAGGTTATTAACTTGTTATTGCTTTAATACCACTTTCAAGCTCTCTCCCCATAAGCCTGTTTTCCAACCTGCAACATAAACAGTATTAACTAGTCGAACAATGATGCTGAGATTTAAATATTAGACTACTACTAATGACGTGAAACGCGCATTTGGTCATATTTGTCTGTCTCATTTTGATCTAGTAAAGATGAAAA
>SDBT01008684.1_pt1 | contig 16562 bp, 13 predicted proteins | sample 2277101 | NCBI WGS metagenome assembly SDBT01 (sample SAMN10404973, study PRJNA504765) | marine sediment metagenome | isolation source: marine sediment core GS10_PC15, 103 cmbsf | place: Arctic Ocean: Southern Knipovich Ridge | collected 2010 | reverse complement strand
GTATATTGTTTTGTCTTTCAGTGATCGCTTGACCCGTTCGACAATGACGTACAATCGCTGCGTTACTTCGCCCACTTTTCCACTCGATATGACTGAAAATATCGTTGGATCGAATGTAGTATTGAGCGTTGATTCTATCCCTTTCGGCAAAGCCTGCAACTCTCGCTCATACAATGGCATAAGACGTGTTTTCCAGTCCTGCTCCCATTTTGCAGTACGCTTGAAGGGTTTGAGCCATTGGTCGAGCGATTTCTTGCGCTGCTGCGTATCATCTGCTTGTGCACGCTTGATCCCAAGTAGCGCAAGCATCGAGTCTGAGAATAGCCACGGTTCAATTTTTTCTGACCCTGAAGAAAGGGTAAATATATCAGCTAAATAGAGCGGCCGTTTTTCTTCTTTTCCTGCCGGCGGCTCATAAAATATATTTCTCTTAAATACCTCAAATTCTTTTACACTCAACAGCTGTGTAATATCATCAAGTTTGTATCCCCTGTTTTTCAGAAATTTTTCTAATGCCTCGAACAATTTGGTTGCCCTGGTCATATTTTCGATACGCTTGAAAAACTCCTGCAAAAACTTTTTCCAATCACCCTTTGGTTGACCTTCGCCACGAAATTTTTGTTTATCAAAGTCATACACCTGATTGATATCAACCTTTCCCTGCTCACAAGAAATAGCAATCTTGATCTCACCATTAATACCTTCAATAGCCTCTTTTAATGCAAAAGTCTGCCACCGGTTAATCGCCGGCAATAGATTGGTAAGCAATTGTTTTGCTTGATCTTCGTCGGTTGATTTCTTTGATTGCTCTTCTTCTTTGGTGCCTGCCTCAGCCCCCTTTGGCTCTGCGGGTTTTGCGAGTTGACTCATGGCTATCTGCACGCCACCCAGTGCAAGTTTTTTCGCTCGTTCACGCTTGATCACCGTATCAATGTAGGGAATATATACTGAGCCACGCGTATACAGATAGGTTACGATAACAACCGCTGCTGCAATAATCATAAGCGTAAGCAGAATAATATAGCCACGAGCATTCTGTTGATTTTTCATTGTCTAATTCTCTACTTGTGCGTTAGCATTGTTATTGAGGTCTACAAAGATTGTTGCACCTTACGTTGCCCTACCCGTACTCCTTGCTGTTGTTCTTGCTGCTGCTCTTTTTTTTGTTGTAACTTGAATTCCGCCATGATTGGTACCGTAAACACATATGATATATCATGTTGATGACTACTATCCCACAAAACAAACCTTATCTCAACTAAGGTGGGAAGCGGTGGAACCTGTTTCTCTTCTTCCTTCTGCTCCTTCCATTCTTTTACTGTCTTATATTCACGTTTAGTTTTTTTCTCTTCACCTTCTTTTTCAGATTCTTTTTCAATCAGAACGGTGTACTGTACCGTCACATCTTTAATACCATCAATAACGTCATACGTTGGCATCTTTTTTGTTTTTTGCTTGTAGGCGTCAAAATATAGTTCAGTTCCTTCTTGGCGCGTCAGAATATAGGAATTTTTGCGCTCTGTGTCCGGGACCAAGCGATAGACTACGCGCGCTATGCGCGGCCGTGGTTTTGTTTGCTCAGCAACACCATATCGCTGCATGGGGTTGGTGGTGATAAAGGTAAGTAGGTTCAGTTTATCTGCTTGATTTACCCCATAAAATATTTTATCAATTGGTTTAGGTCCTTCTTTTTTCTCTGCAGGTCTTTCTTCTTTTTTTGCTTCTGCCTCTTTTTTTTCCTCTGCTACCGTTGTTGTCAATTGAATATCAGCAAGCACCGGAACAAATGCGCCCATCAGATCACGTTCCATTTGACTAAGAACAATGGCGGCATGTCCTGAAGTCACGATCATATCATCAACAACTGATTGCACCTGACTCAGTTGATACAAAAAGCTTAATAATGAAATGGCAAGCAATGACGAAATAACCAGTGCAATGACAACTTCAATAAGAATAAAACCTTTTTTCATTGCTTCTCGCGCTCTGGTTTAAAAACAAAATGTACCAGTTTTTGCCCAAATCGCTCCCCCTGTTCTATAGCAGTTACCCGTTCGATATAGAGATTATACGTATCTTTGAGCGAAGAATTTTTCGGTATACTGCCTAACGTATAGTTCAACAACGTTGGTGGATTTTTTTCTTTTTTTTCCAGAGCATACTCAATAGCAGTCTCAGATTGTTTTTGCCGTGCTTCGAAAAAAAACTGCCTTGCAAAAAACATCCGCCGCAACTCGTGTGACCGGCGTCCTACTTCTTGCAAAATCGTCCCTTGTAATAAAAACATGGGCACGAGAATTATGCCTATAATCGCGACGGCGATCATCGCCTCAATTAAGGTAAAACCAGCTTCACTTTTGCAATGCATAATGCACCTTAAACTGCGCAGAAAATGGATTAAGTGTTAAGCCGACCTGCCGCGGCTTGCCATTAAGCGTATCCTCTTTATCGATTATAGTAATCGTCACTGGCTGCGCTAACCCATCAGGAACCACATAAAACCATACCTTAGCCGCCTCGCGGCCTACAAATGCTTTGGTAAGGTCTTGTCCTTCAAGAAGAAATTCTTTGACTTGAATATGCACTGGCCAGGTAATAGTTGTATCGGCATACAGGCCTTTAACTCGTTCAAAACTGGGCTCACCTTCTCGATCTTTTTTCTCTGTTTCTGCTTCAATCCATGCACTGTTTTTACTCAAATCGAAGGTTACCTTGTACACCTTGCGTGTTATGATTGCCTGTTGCCAAGCAAGCTGTACCAGTGCGTTAAGCCGGACTATAAACTGATCCCGTTCATAACCCGGCCGCTGAAAATTCGGAATAACTACGGCTGCTATCACCGCAATAATAGCAAGAGCAACCATAATTTCTAAAAGGGTAAATCCTGCTCTGTTGTTCATTGGTTACCAGGCACTGACCCGTTTTTCTTTTGGTGTTTGCCGTCCTGCGGTACCTCCATAGGAGTATAACTCGTATGGATTTTGCCCGTCAGGAGTCAAATGATAAACAAGTCTTTTTCCCCAGCCATCTTCTGGCCAATTTTTAAGCCCACCGTAGGGCCCACGCCAACCTTCAATTCCAGGACTTTTATAAAGATCCGCCAATGATTCTGGGTATTTACCCGTGTCTTGCTTGTACATCAAAATTGATGTCTGCACATTTTTGAGCGTTGTTTTGGTAGCACTCAAATAAGCCCGCTCAAGATAGCCAGGAATTACAACAAATGCCCCACCAACCACAATGCCAATAATAAAAAGTGCGATCATGATTTCTACTAATGTGAATGCTTCCTTTGCATGACGCAGCTTGTTATCATGTATTGCATCGTAATACGTATTGTGTACCATTATTCTTCCTCCTACAAATATAAAAAATGCTATATTCCAAATCCTTCACCAGCACTCATAATAGGGCCAGCAATAGCCATGACTATAAAACCAACAATAACAGCCATAACAATTAACATAATTGGCCCTAAAAGCCCGGTTGCTCTGTCGATTAAATCACCTAGTTCTTCCTCATAGTTCGCCGCCACCGTTAGTAACATGGTATCCAACTGCCCACTTTCCTCTCCGGTGCGTATTAAATAAATTGCAATGGGTGGAAACATCCCTGTCTGCTTAAGATACTGAGCAATCTTCCCTTGCTTAATAATTTTATCGCGCGCTTCATTCAACGCATCTGACAAAATACGATTGTCAATAATCTTCACCACAATATCAAGTGCCTCAGCTAAGTTAACGCCACCTTCTATGAGCATGCCCAACGTGTAACTGAATTGCACCACCGCACTCGTTTTTGCAACAAACTTAATAATGGGAATTTTAAGTTTAATAGTATCATACATCCGTGCACCACGCGGGGTGCGCCGCCAATAGCGAAAACCAGCAACAAAAAAAATGAATGAAAATATAATGACAATGTAGTAACCCTTGATAAAATCGGACAAATCCATTAAAAACTGCGTCGTTGCAGGCAACTCTTTTCCCTGGGCCACAAAAAGGCCCTGCAACTGAGGAATAACTATAGTAACTAAAAGAGCAACCACGCTCACCGCAATGATAAGCTGTATCGTAGGATATTGCAGTGCAGCACTTATTTTCTTTCGTATCGCCCGCCGCCGCTCTAAATAATCGGTCAGCCGTTCTAGAATCACTTCAAGACGGCCACTCGCTTCACCAGCACGCACCAATTGCACATAAATTGTTTCGAATACACGCGGGTACTTGTTCATTGCATCCGCAAGTGAAGTACCACCTCTTACATCGTCCTTAATAGCAATTAAAATCGAATGCATCCTACCTTCAAACTGCTCAATGAGCAATTCAATTGCTTGCAACAGCGCCACACCAGATTTGAGTAATATTGCCAACTGCTTGGTGAATAAGATTTTTTCCTTGGGAGTCACCCCACGCGTAAACAATCGTTGCAATAACCCAAGACGGGCTTCCTCACCCGTTAGCTTGATACTCGTCGGATACAATTCTTGTTTGGCCAATAACTCTTTCACCGCGCCCATTGAGGGCGCATCGACTGTACCCCGAACTTTTTTTCCATCTCGCGAAAATGCTTCATATGCATAGAGCGCCATGCAAATCCTTCACTGCTCCACTACAATTTTCATATCATCTTGATGAATAGAACGCTTTCATGATACGCTGTAGTTTGGTCTAAGTATCATTTTATCACAAAGGAGGCTTAATATGAAACATATGCTTTTAGGGGTCATTATGTGCATATGCTTCATCCCTTCAGTTCTTGGATCGAAAAACATAGAAGATCAAGCAGCGTTACAAAAACATACCAGCCCGCAGACACTGCTGCAATCTATTGAACCCGAGCTAAAAAAACCTGAATATCGTCAAGAAGTCTTACCAAACAATTTCTCTTATTTTATTCAACTGCTCGAGTACGGCAAAAAAACAAAGCAGTCACGCATGTATGCCCAATCTATATTTAGACTTTTTGGCAATATGCTCAAAGGCAGCCAATATGTAAATGCGTATGTTTTTTCTGATCTTTTAGGGCAAATACCCGAACTTATTAAGGATAACTTTATGCTCTATAAGTTACAGCCCTTTTTATCGTACAATGCCCTCAATGATCTTGAACTGTTGGACCGATTCCAGCAGGCAGTAGTCAACATGATGTACACTAAGTTCACTTCTTCATATGATCAGTTCAAGGAGGATCCGGAAAAGTTTCTTGACGAGCTTTCCCACAAAATTACACAAATCACCGAAGAAGAAGTAAGCATTGAGCAATTACGGCAAACCACTATTCGATTCCTAGACACCGGATTGAATAAATTAGTTTGGAGCCCTGAAAATAAAGAAAAAGTATGGGAATCGGTCAAAACGATCTCACAAAATTTGTCTACGCTCATGGAACATAACATTATTGATGACGTTAATGATTTGGACGATCTTTTCTGGACACTTGTTCATCGATTCTGTTTCTTTATTGAATTAACCAGCACTGAACTTCCCGTTGCCTTTTACGAAAAAATCAAAAAGGATATAGCGTCGCAGCAGTTGTTGCTTTTTGAACTCGAAGAACAAGAATCATTCATTGAATCAAAAACTGATTGTCTGATGCGCACGGTATTGACGTATGAAGCCAAAAAAAGAGCGTACGATAAGGGAATTATTATTCTTTAGCGCGCGCTCTTTCTCTGATGAAGAAATATTACTTAAAGACATTTATTACTTGCTCACCGATAAATTTGGCACTACTGATCGGGTTTTTGAAATCAAATTGAGCATCCTTGATACTTATTGTTTTATTGAGCGGCTTGATATAAAGCTCCATGCTTACTTTTGGCAACTTACCTTGCCCAAGATCAACACCATTTATCTCACCAGAAGCACTTTTGAGCTCAACAGTATTGAGCGCGTCTGCCAATTTACTAATCGCATCAAGCAAGCTTGAGGTAAACTTAGTTAACTCTATTTCTACCGCATGAAGCTCTTTTTCTATTTCTTTAAGTGCAACCTCAAAACATGCCTCATATTTTTTTGCCGCTTCTGCTGCTTCCCATGGTATAAAGATTTTATACCAATCCTTTTTTAACTTATCACATTCGGCCTTTTTATCAGCTACTTGCTTCTTAAGACGCGCAATCTTTGCTCTATGCCCTGCAATTTTAGCATTGAGCGGCTCCGTTGCTTGCGCAATACCTTGTTGTATCAATTTGGCAAAATCTGCTTCACCTTTGGTAAACGAAAAAGTGATGGAAAAATTTTCTGGTGCCTTCAGATCAAGTTTTAATGCCATATCAACGTCAAACAGATTAGCAACCCTCGTTTCAAAGGAACCTTCGACTTTGGTGGGATTGATAAAGAGGTCAACTTTTTGTGATACATTGATCGCAGGAATTTTAAGCGCTCCACCTAGCTTAAGCATCGAATCCTCAGGCTTTGTCAGCGAAAGGAGCATCTTCATTTCAGGGCCATCAAACTTGATCTTCTTTCCCGTGACACCGTATAACGCCTCTGTTCCAATACCGGTCAACTCGATTACTTTGGTTCTAATTGAAGAAAGGTGACCCTCGCCTTCAATAACTTTAAGTGTAGGGTTAACCTGAAAATCTAACCCGCCAGCAATACCCATTATGTTAACATCTGCGCTTGCCCCTACTCCTGCTTTATAGTCTTCTTCTGCTACCGTTGTATCAAGTGGTACTGCATAAACACTGAGCTCGTTCAAGGTAATTAATGGTATTTTGTCTGCTGCTATTGACGCTTTTATACCGCTGATTTTCATGAGATAATTTAAAAAGTCTGAAATTCTAATATCTTTGGCTTCGCCGATAAACATAAAATCATCAATGCCGCCACCTGATTGCACACGGGCTAATGCTGCCATATCAATTGATGCACGCTTATCGCCTTCTTTACCTAAGTAAAGCGTTCCTCTCAGGCCAACACCAGTAAATGGTATCCCGAGTATAATTGCTGCTCCAATTAGTGCATCATCCCATTCCATTTGAAAACCAACATCACTGAGTGCAAGCCACTTCATTTCAAGTTTTTCTTCCATAAATGCTATTGCGGTCAGCTTGGTTGGCTCCACTTCAAATTTCAAGCCAAATACAAGTGGCTGCGTCTGCGTACCAAGCGTAACTTCAATACTACCACCTACTCCCAACGCTGCATTTGGTGGTGGATCTATCGTTGCTACAAATTCACTGGACGTAATTTTCTTAATTATGTTGGTAATTGATTTTGGCATTTTCTCGATCTTGGTAAAATCAACACCAATACGAAACGGAATAATCCCGGTAAATGTTGTTTTTGAAATGTCACGTGGAATAACACCATGAAATTTAAGATCGCCTCCTTCAAACACAAATGCTTCAGGCATTTTGGCCTTATTTTTCACAAACTTGCCAAATACTTCGAACGGACCCGTCAAATCAAGACCGGCTATAAAGTTCAAGCCTTCTTTGATCTTAAGGTCCAACTCAGGGTCTTCATAAACAAAACTCGAAAGGATAAACTGCCCTTCCGGCAATGAAAGCTCTCTAAAAATCTCCGAATCCAATTTTGGGAATAAGCTCGTCAGCTTCCACCCCTTGGGTAGTTCGAGCGTAAAAATAAAACCACGCGCTTGTATTTCCGGCAAATCAACGATCGAGACTTTTGCTTTTACTTCTGCTGTATCAAATAATACCGAACCGGTTACCGAAAACCCCTTGAACCCTTCGGGTGCTTTCACAATGGTTGGCGTCTTTATAACAACACCATCAAACAATTTTATCGCAGCTTGTGGAATCTCAAGCTGAGCCAAAAAATCCCCAAAGTCAGATAGCTTAATCTCCTTCCTTGATTCAATAAGCCCGCCAATTTTTGCCTTTAACCCATTGCCTGCTTCAGGCGCCCCAGCATCAGCAGCATTGAGATTTTGGACAATAAAAAACCCAATAATCAACCCTGCAAACCCAAGATAAAATTTTCTGAAATGTGCGCATAAATGCTTCATTCTAGTCCCCTTTTACGTTAGGGCCATCCCTAATCTATATTCCTAATTGAAATAATAGCAAACTAGGGTGAGTGCAAGCAATAGATATGAGAAATTAATTTGAAATGGGCGTCTAGAACGTGAGAACGGTCTCCTCGCGTGGAATCAGTCTTGCCTTGCCATAATTGGATTAATGTGTCTTGTGATTTTCGGAGGTAATACCTGATAAAAATTCACTCAGCTGCTTGAAGTTGCTCAGATCCACCACCTCATACTCATACGTAAATACCAAAGCATCATCTGCATCATCTGTTTGGTACTCCCGTAGACACTCTCGCCAACGGGTGATATCTCCATGGGCACACCATTGCAGAAATGGACCTTTAAACCACTCCCACCGTGCACGCTTACGTTCCGTTTTCATCTTAATAACCACCCTGGATCCATCTTCGCTCATACCAACTGCTTCAATAGGCAATGGGTATTGCTTGGTGATAGCATTATCTAGGCCTTTCACCACCATTGTAACGACACTATTATTTTTACAGACAACAGTAACCGAATTATCGGGGCTGAAAAACAATTGACTTGACTCGCGCATTTCATTAGGTAATCGAAAAAAAATACCTTGCTGGGACAACTCGCTCTCTAGTACAAAGGCTTCGAATGCACTTACTAAAGAATACCTAGAGCGAGGTATCGGATAGCGAGGCATTAACCAACACTCAAGTTCCTGTTTCATTTGCACATCAGAATGAGGTGAACACCCTTCTTCCATGCAAATACTTACCTGTGTCATCAGCAGTGCAATAACGTATATTATTATCTTTTTCATAGCGCTTTAAAAATCAAGGGCAAAACTCAGACCAACAGTGCTATTGGCAACAGAACGCATGCCATTGAACGGCAAACGGGCAAACAACTCAATATAGGGCTTGATGCGTGCACCTTCATCCAAATGGACCCCAAAATCGTAATCGGTAGTCAAAATAATATGGTGAAGCGTCCAATTTTCGAGTATTTGCGCGGAGTTGGCAATAGTATTAAAAAATGCATTGCCCGAAACGGCAATCTCATCCTCGTCATGCTTCAGGAATTGATACCCAATCTTGAAAGATAAACCACGATATATTTTATATAGCTGTACGTACAAATTAAATCGTTGGGTTAGACCAAAATCTTTATGCACATCACATTTTTGCAAAAACAAGAGATCAGTTTGCCCGAGGCCCGTTTTGATACGCCGTTCTCGCGTGTTATTGAAAATGTGCGTCAACTGTACATCAAGCCCCGCACGAACATAGAATGCAAATGTCAAATCAAGCCCAACACCAAACGGTAGAGAAAACGCACCATCATTACCAAAGGGGACAGCAAACAGTTTATCTTCATCACGGCGAAAGCCGGTCGGCAGCGTCACACCAAGGCGCCATTTTAAGCGAACACTTTTGAGCAACGGCTTTGGCTGCTTAAAATCACGGAACCATTCTAGTATAAGCCCAAGGTCGCCGGGGCCTGTACGTTTCCAACCAGACAAATCAAGACCGCCCAGCTCATGAACATTAGCACAAAAATTATTGGTTAATAATTCTTTAACGCGTCGATCTTCATCGGTAATATCTTGTGTCTGGTCTTCCCAAACCACATTCTTCAATTGCATCACATAGAAAGGAAAATAAACATTAAGCGTGAGATTTTCAAAAAACAACCACCGAAAAAGAAACGCCCCCGCAAAATCAAGGTCAAGCCCGCCACACACATTGAAATGCCCGCGCACACCATCATCATTGGCATCAACTTCAATCCGTTTTTTTCCAATTAAGCTTTCAGAATCAAACCCTTCAAGCATTTTCAGCGCATTCTGATCGGCATCCCAAATTTGCAGAACATTGACTTTGTGACCACAATCATTAAAACCACTATCACCAAAGCCGGTCTCGGCAAGAAATGAAGCCTGAAATGGTTTTTTGCCATCATATTCGGGCCTGATTAAGGTATCAAACGGTTGCAAAAGATTCATGCTCAGCGCAGTGTTAACTCCGCTCAGTACTGTTGTAATACCAATAAGCGCTAACGCTCGTAATTTTATGTTCATTATAGGCATTCCTTATCCATGCAGACTATTCATTCACGCGTATGCCACCACCGCCAAAGTCACCACCCAACAACCAACTTCCTGAGGCAAAGTTGCGCACAAGTGTGGCTATCAAAGTAGCATTATCAAGTGACACCGGAACAGATGCGGTTGTCACGCCAAGAAACTGTACACCACCGCGGATGCCAGTTTGTGAAACTAACAAATGCACGACTGGATCTTCAAAGCCTTCCTTGCCGCGGGTAAGTAAATACAGTGCACCATCAGTCGCAAACAAATTTCTAAATGCGCCAAAGCTTGCAAAATATGACGGAATATCTTTGACAAACAGATCAGGAAACAGTTGTACGGTGGTATCATTGATCATCACGCCTTGCACATCTTTAATCGCTAATCGATACAACCGTGCTTGATTAAGGCCACGATAGCCACTCAACACATACACCTGCCCACAAAAGCCATTGGCTAGGTCTTGCATCCTACCGGTCACACTCGTTGGAAAAATGTGCGTCACCGGGCCAACACCTTCTGGTAATGGAATAAACGTCCAAGCAACATCCGTTGCATTTGTCGCAATACTAACCCCCGGTCCATTGCCAGCTCTGAATAATCCAACGCTGGTGCCCAGCAAAGCAAACTTTCCTGAAATAACAAGGTCGAGCAAACTTCCGCCTGCACCAACGCCAATCAAATCATCCAACGTGGCAAGCGTGCGTACAACCAGATTATCAATACCAACATTACCTTTCGTTAAATCAATACGGTCAAGCTGCGTATCGGTCAATACATATAACGAGGTACCATCGGCAATAAGTTTGCGTACAAAACGATAATCGCCGATTGTTTTGAATGACATACCATTGGTTAACCCAGCAAGACCGGTGGCCAATTGTGTTGCAGGATTCCAGCCAGCACCATTTGCCTTTGAAAGTACCGCAACACCATTCGATCCACCAACAAAAAGCCAGCCATTTGATCCACCGTCAGTTGCAACTTCAGCCGTTACAATCGGCCCAATATCACCAAGGGCAGCATCTTCAATTGAAACAACCTTGGTATCACCGACCGGGAAATTTTTTGTTATCGTTCCATTATCAAATTGCTCAATAGCAGAAAAGGCTGCACCACCATGCGGAATAAACGCAGCGCCATCTTTTTTGCCTGTTTCTGCCAATACTATTTTATTGCGCCCGGTGGCAATGAGTAGTGAAATATCTTTAAGGCCTGGCGTACCAAGCGGCAAATCGCGCACACCATGCACACCACCATCCTCTTGTGGCAGCTCTGTAGAAATATGTTTGACCAGTTGTGCCAACCCTTGTGCATCGCCATCGGCCCAAGCAGTGCGCTTTACTGTTTTTACGTCACTGTTATTTGCGGCCATAAAGGTCATGTTTCCTGTTCTCGGATCTAAGCCAAGGCCGAACACTTTATCTTGTGTTCCTGCCGCACGGCGCCACTGCGTCCATGCTTTTATTTTTCCTGCTGCATCAAAAATAGCTTGTGAAACAAAAATGCCCGGTTTTTGGTTGGCATCAGGATTTTGTACAGATACAAAAACCGCATCGCCTTGCACAAACATATCAGTGATGTCGCCATTGGGCAGTGCCGCACAACCTACTTTTGCTGCACCATCGCTATCGGTTGTCATATCACCAACAACGAGTGCCGGTTCGGTAATATCATTACGTACAAATTGCTGGACCGTTCCTGCCGTGAACACGCCTTTTGGATTAGCATCTTTTTTTGCAATCGTTCCGTTCACCGCTGGATCTGTATTGCCACTAACTAACGGCAACGCAAACACCAGGCGCTTGGTTGCACCTGGCGCTCCAACACCGCCCTGCACAATCAAATACGGCAGTGACGTACTCGTCAGCATCGTGCGTACTTTATGAATAGAAACTTGTTCATTAGCACCCGTTGCCCCAACAATTTTATTCGTACCGGCAAATAATGCATCCGGACCAATGGATGAAAAACTAAAAACACTCTTTGCATTAATTTGTGCAACAACAATCGCTCGCGCACCGTCATTTGCACCAGCTCCCGCTTTTACGCGCAGCGCAATATACAAGCGCCCAAGATGAGAGTCCCAATGCATGTCCACCACATCATCAATTGAAGCAAGGTTATTTTGTATTTTAACTTCAGGCGATGTTCTATCCAAAGGGAATGCCGTATTATTTGCCGTAAATACTGCTATACGTTGGACTTTATCCGCATCGTCAGATCCATCCTGCTTAATTTCTAAAAAACCTAAAATGAGCGGAAGAATACCACTGCCAGGGTCACCAAAACTGCCACCGTTTGCTTTCACTGCTGCAAAAACAAATGGGTTTGCCGCAGCCAAGTCGACAATACCTGCCGTAACATCACCATTGGCATCCGGTACATTTTCAACAGAAACAAGTACTGCTTGCCCGCCCCTAAAATCATGAACAAGATACACCGTTTTTGGATCAGCCTTCGTTACCGCAACAAGTTGTTCTGGTGCACCGCCCACCTCACTTTTTCCTTCAAATAAGGTCAAGTGAGCAATGCCTTGATCAAAAAGCGGATTGGGTTGATCAGCAGAACGATTCAATGTTGCTTTTTCTGATGCAAGCGGCGTAAATGTTCCAATAGTACGGTTAGCTTGCGCAAGAGCAAAGTTTTTAACCTTGCCAGCACCGCCATCATCAGGATGTGCCCCTACATAAAAATTAGCGCCCGCTACATCCTGAAATGTACTTTGTACATGTTGCTGCACGCGAAAAGAAAAACTCTCACCTTCTTGCGCCGCTTCATCACCTTTGAGTACATCTGCAGCAGTTACATCAATACGTACTAAAAAGCAGAAAAAACCCACCATGCACGCTCGTGCCGCTGTTTTATATATCATTGCTTGTCCTTCCCAGATCGATCATCATGGTTTGGGCTTATATGCCCATCCGAAACAATAGTATATGAACAACATAGTGTACGATATTTGCAAAAAACTGCCACTACCAATCACAATTAACTTAGTGTGCGATACCAAAACCAAACCCTCTTATTTCCAAAAGAAAAAAACATGCTATAATGCTTTATATATAATGCTTTTATATTTCAACTTTTATACAATAATTAAATAATCAGTATAGCTATGCATTCAAAAATTTTTTCTGCAACTACTATTGGTGTTGATGCCCATCTTGTTGAAGTAGAGGTTGATGTATCATTTGGCCTCATTCAATTTTACATCGTCGGCCTGCCTGATACTGCTATCAAAGAAAGCAGCAAACGGATTTATACCGCACTCAAAAATTGTGGTATTCGGTTACCCGCAAAACGCATTACCGTCAACTTGGCACCTGCCGATTTAAAAAAAGAAGGCATGCTGTTTGACCTACCCATTGGTGTTGGCATTTTACTTGCGGAAAAATATCTTGAAATTCCCCCGGATTTTTTACACGAAACATTATTTTTAGGCGAACTTTCACTCGATGGCAGCATTCGCTTTATCAAGGGCGCACTGCCCATTGCGTATGACGCGCATAAATTAAAGAAAAAACGCATAATTCTCCCCAAAGCAAACGCACGCGAAGCATCACTCATCAAGGGCTTAGAAGTTATTGGCGTTGATCATTTGACAGAACTGATTGGCTATCTTCGTGGTGAATGCCCTATCACACCAACTGCTCATTCATTTGATTCACTGGCACAGCAGCATGATAGCACTGTTGATTTTGCACAAGTCAAAGGGCAACAACAAGCAAAACGTGCTCTGCAAATTGCCGCCGCAGGCCGGCACAATATTCTTTTTATCGGGCCACCGGGCGCGGGAAAAACAATGCTTGCCAAACGATTGCCCACCATCATGCCCTCAATGACCTTTGAGGAAGTGCTTGAGACCAGTAAAGTCTATTCAATTAGCGGTAAGCTTCATAACGAACCGTTAGTTCTCAAACGCCCTTTTCGCAACCCACATCATTCCATTTCACAAGCAGGGCTTATTGGCGGTGGCTCATACCCACAGCCGGGAGAAATTAGTTTGGCACATAACGGTATTCTCTTTTTGGATGAGTTGACTGAATTTAAGCGTGACACGCTCGAGGCACTACGCCAACCATTGGAGGGAAAAAGAGTTTCTATCGCACGCGTACATCAATCAATCGATTTTCCTGCATCATTGTTATTGGTTGTCGCACTCAATCCCTGCCCCTGCGGATTTTTAGGCGATAAAAAACGTGCCTGTTATTGCTCACGCCAGCAAATTAGCAAATACATCAGCAAACTTTCCGGACCGTTGCTTGATCGCATCGATTTGCAAATCAGTGTTCAATCAATCGAGTATGACACCATCAAGGCAAATGATGGAGCTGTACAAAGCTCTGCACAGCTTTTCACTCCGGTACAAACAGCGGTTGCCATACAACAAGAACGTTTTAAAAACCAAACCACTTTTAATAGCACGATGCCACCTGATGAAATCGAGCAACAGTGCGTACTTACTGCCGCTGCGGAAAATACAATGAAAAAGGCATTTGATAAGTTGAACTTAAGTATGCGCGGCTATCACAAAGTTCTAAAAGTTGCCCGCACCATTGCCGATTTAGAAGAAACCGAACTCATTGATGTGCCGCATATTCAAGAGGCAATCATGTACCGCTCGCTTGACCAGTACCTTGAACAGCAGCGGGGATGAATTTTACACGAAGGCTTTTAACTTTCAGTTAATTTTCGTATAGCCTCATAATTAAAAACCAAATAATAAAGGAGCCCACTATGTGTTTTTCTGCTGGAGCAAGTTTTACCACAAGTGCTTTACTATCATTAGGCAGCATTGCTGCACTTTCCAAAGTACACAAAAAATCGTCTATCATGGTCGCAAGCATGCCATTATTCTTTGCCGTACAACAATGTGCTGAAGGAATCGTGTGGCTGAGTTATTCGTATCCTGCATTTGAACCATTTCGCACCGTTGCAAGCTACACGTTCTTGGCATTTGCTTTTGTATTTTGGCCGATTTGGATACCGCTTTCCTTGCACATTGCTGAAACAAATAAAAAGCGAAAGTATATATTACTGGCCCTGTTGCTTGCAGGAATACTGCTCGCTTTGTATATGCTTGCTCACTTTATTATGTATGGCATCGGCACTACTATCACTGACTGCAATATTAATTATCAGATGGATATCACGGAATCTTTAGTGATTCTCAATAGCATTGTCTACATCACCGCCACTATTGCACCGTTTTTTATTTCAAGCATTGCGCGCATGTGGCTCCTTGGTGTCGCGATGGCCGTTTCATACCTTGTTGCCTATGTTTTTTATTATTATGTGTTCATTTCTGTCTGGTGCTTTTTTGCCGCACTATTAAGTATTATTATTTTTTCGATCTTGCCGCTGCGAAACAAAAAATAAGGCATTACTATGATCCTTGGTATTGGCATCGATTCTATTGAAATAGAACGGTTTACTCATTGGCATACATTCGATAAAAAACGGCTTGCGCGTATTTTTTCTACAGAAGAAACCGCGTACTGCCTTGAAAGTACAAACAAAACTGCTGAACGGTTTGCCGCGCGCTTTGCCGCCCGTGAAGCATTTTTTAAAGCGTTGAGTAGTGCCATATATCCTGAAGTTGTACCCTTTTTAACCGTATGCAAAGCTATGAGAATAGAACGAACAAATAATGGTATACCGCAATGTATCGTTGATTGGCATATGCTCAAAAAATTCGTTCAAAAATCAACCACCGTTCATCTTTCGCTGACACATACAAGACTGACGGCAACAGCACTGGTCGCCTTAGAGCAAGGATAATCACTGGCTCCGGAGTAATTTTATTGGACCATTCAGCTCCCTGCAATAACTGGTAATAACCGCTCGCAAACAGACTCCTGGGACAGCTTTGCTCTTCAGATATAAAAACTACCTTATTTTATGTACTTTTGTTGACAAAGCTCGAGAATCTATTACTCTTTCATATGTAAAAGGGGATGGTAGACGCTAAAAAATATGCCGCGGGGTAGAGCAGTCTGGTAGCTCGTTGGGCTCATAACCCAAAGGTCGCTGGTTCAAATCCAGCCCCCGCAACCAAATTAAAAGCCCGGATTATTGTATCCGGGCTTTTTTTATGCACAAAAAACACCTAATTTTTAGAGAGAAAATCATCTGCCTTGTGCAGAACCTGCTGGGCATTTTTATAAGTTAATTGGGCCAGTGCCTGCTCAAACGGCAGCCAAGCATGGCCAATATGCTCATGAGAAAGGGTAACTTCCGATTGGTCATGGGGCACCTGGCCCACAAAAAAATAGACCGTTTTTTGGGCCAGCTGACCATCAGGATAGGTAATTAAATAGGAAATTTCTTCCTCAAACCCTTAATTTAATTCCGCTTCAAGACCGGTTCCTTCGTGAATTTACGCCAACGTTGCCTCCTGCTTATTCTCTTCTCCTTAATTTTTACCTTTGGCCAAATCCCATGAACCTTGTGGGTAATCCAACAGCAGATACCCGCGTCCCCCACCCGCCGT
>SDBT01008683.1_pt1 | contig 16562 bp, 15 predicted proteins | sample 2277101 | NCBI WGS metagenome assembly SDBT01 (sample SAMN10404973, study PRJNA504765) | marine sediment metagenome | isolation source: marine sediment core GS10_PC15, 103 cmbsf | place: Arctic Ocean: Southern Knipovich Ridge | collected 2010 | reverse complement strand
GATATGACGTCCACCCGGCACACGACAAAGCAAGTCATTACGCTGACGCTGGAAGATATTTATCAACAATCTTTACCAAAAAACTGTATACTATGAATATTACAAATAAAAATGAAGAACCAGGAGGGAACCGCAGCCAAGGCTCGGCTATGTCGGTGTAGAATATGCTTGATAATATAAGCGAACTATCAGAAAGCCAATTAGAAGAGATAATAAAGCAGAATCCCGAAGCATGGTTTGAATACGCTTTGCAGGATATACCATTTAGTGAGGTGATAAATGCCAACTGACATAGAAGCACATCCCAAGACAGACGACGAAATACTCGCCAAAATTAAAGAGTTTAGGCGTGTAGGCGCAGACGCATCTTTCGACCAATACGACCGGATGATAGAGGCTGACAATTTCGTTATCGGCAGACAGTGGGACGAGGCAGTCAGGGCACAGGCCGAGGCTGACCAAAAGTTCACGCTTACAATAAATATCACTAAACCGCAGATCAACCAGATTTCCGGCAGTGAGATACAGAACCCGCAAGACTTCATCATCGAGAACACCCAAGGCGGAGCGGCGACGATTGCCAGGGTATTAACAGCACTGGTGAAGCAGGTGGCAGATTCCGAACAAGCGAAATACGAGAAATCAGGGATGTTCAAGAGTGGCATATCTGCAGGGCAAGGTTGTATAGGCGTATTCATCGACAAGACCGAAGATCCACTACACGCCAACCTTGAGATCAAGAAGCTTAACGAGCATAACGTCTTATTCGATCCTAATGCGGAGAGTTACGACCAGAACACGAAGGGAACCGGTGGACAGTACATAATATGGGATGAACCTGTTCCGAAAGAAGAGCTTGAAGCCGAGTACCCTGAGAAGAAGGATGAACTGGTCGCAGGTGGGTCAGCCCCAGCATTCGGTTTCGGTTTGGGTAATATCGCAGCAATAATACGCTGGCAGGTAGGCCGTAGAGGCAGGAACGCGGACAACTTTTCCTTTGGAAGCAGGCCAAGGGCAGGCCACGATAACTTTAATAAGACCCGATACTGGAAGACTCACACGTTCTGGAAGGAATACAAGACTTGCGTTCAATGGTTCGACAACCGAGAATCAGAACTTGAATCAAAGTTTCTATGCAGGGATAAGGATATCGCAGCGGCCAAGAAGGCCACTAAGGCAAATCCAGAGATATTCCGCATTGTAGAAGTCAACTCGTTTATCATGCACCACACTATTACGGCTCGTGATACATTCCTTGAGGACAGGGTTGACGAACTCCACGGCGTTCAGATGTTCCCGATAGTCCCGTTTTGGCCTTATCACATCAACGGATTCAAGTCAGGTATTGCAGAGGATCTTATCGGCGTGCAGAAAGAAATCAACTGGTCTCGATCTGCGACACTAAACCAAGTCAAACAAACGCAATACCCACCCGTTGTTATAGGCGAGGATCCCAGCGGTGACAAGGCTGATGAACTTCGGACAATACTACAGGGCGGGAAAAGGGCGGTTATCGCTCTAGATCAATATGGCGGAAAAGTTGAGTATATGGATCCGCCACGGTTTCCTGATACTGAGTTTATCACGCAGACCGCACTTAACAACGTCAAGACCATCACTGGCAGGCTGGATATACCAGAGGCTAACCAGAAATCACTATCAGGCAAGGCAAAGATTGTAGACGTTCAGAAGACAAAGCAGGGATCGGAAACAGTATTCAGCAATTATAATCATACGCTTGCGATACTTGGCAATCTGATTGTAGATATACTCCGCAAAAACGATATATTCTCAGAAGATGAGATAAGGGCGACAGTAGATGCAGAGGATTTAATCGATGGCGAGATACTTGACCAGGCGAAGGGAATTGTAATAAATCAGATCAGGGAAGCGGGCGGGCAGATACCAGAGCCACCAAAGCCACTGAATCAGATAAAGATGCAGGGCGCACCACCGGCACTACAAGCTGAAATGCTTGACAAGTTCCAGGAAGAGCTAGACATATTTGAGCAGTTCTTAAATCAGGTAGAGCAGGCCGCGGTACCGATAGCAGAAGATATTTTAATGTCAATGATCCACCAGATGAAGGTCGGTAAGTACAATACAAAGATGACTATATCACCGATGGCAGAGACTATGCGTCTGATTAAAACCATTGAGATATTTAAACTTCAGGAGATATTGCGAGCATCCGGTGACGTAGGGCTTGATGGTGCCGATCTTATAGAGGCTACAGATGTTCCGGGCAAAGAGAAACTACAACAGGGCCGCGCAAAGCTTATTGCGAATTTATCAGGTGCAACAGCGAGGAGTGCTTAAATGCCAGTAGCAATTAAATCCAATAATTTCAGTTTAAACAACGAGAAGCAGAACCACACGATCACCGGTCCTAATGATCTCGGCTGGGGACCTGGTTACGCTGCGAAGGAAGAAGGCTTGCAAACCACGGATGATCGGGTAAGATACAGCAAAGGATATTCGCTGATGACGGGAACCTGTAAGAAGTGCGATAAATTTAAAGGTATTAAGAGCGGGCCAGGCAAGCACTGTAAACTTGCGGCCAATAAGCATTGTAACTTTTAAGGAGAGTAGCAAAATGAGGATATTGAATATTGGAACAAGGAAGTACACGAAGGTAATCGTGACTGACGAGCCGGGGCAGGGCAATGCCAATCACGAATATCAGATTAGCCCAGCCTTGGCTCCGGCACATGAGGGACAAAGTGCCACGTGTTGGTGTCAAAAAATTTCATTCCAGAACGGCCCAATCAAGGAAGCGGGCGTAAACGGCGTAATGAATGAGGACTTGATCGCTATTGTCATTGACCGCATGCGAGGTTTTCAGTCCGGCGATTATGCTTGCCGAGATAATGCACTTGCACTGACAAAGCTTGAAGAGGCTTTGATGTGGCTGCGCAACAGGACAAATGAACGTGAAGCTCGCGGAGTAGAAGGGACACATGCAAAATGAAGAAAATGAAACTATGTATGCTAATAATGTGTTTGGCTGGCTTGTTCCTCTGTATCGGGTGTAATGAGTCTCAGGTAGTGCAGGATCGTCCAGTGTGGGCTAAAGGTGAGTTGCCGGATGATTGGGTAGAGTATTTCGGTGATGATAACGGCGCAAGGATGGATTACGCTCAGTCACAGGTAATAAACAGTCAGACCGCCTTAATCCACGGCAGCACAGTCAAGGACGCTAACGGCCTGTCAGTACACAAAGCAGGTTTAATAGTGAGGCTGACGGCACTTGAAGGGTTGATAGCAAGAATCGAGAAGCTTGAAGAGCCAGCGATACAAGGAAGTTTTCTCCCATTAGCTATTGAGGGGGATGAGTAGATGGACACAAGATACGTTAAAATACAAGAAGACGCTAAGTCTTTGGCGCACAGGTTGCTTTTTATTCTCAATACCTCGGAGGGTGGGATGGGTGGTTATGGTCAGCCTATGTCAAATGTCGGGGTATACTGGAATAAACCCAAGATGTATGAAGTAATCCAAGAGTTACAAAAATTAGCTAAAGTTAAACCAATGGACGCCGAGACTGAGCTTGCCACATACAGAGCAGCCCTGCAGGAGATAACGGAGTTCGGCGACTGGACTGAGTGTGCTGAAACTGCAACAGCAGCTCTTAATAAATTCTCTTCCCCAAGACAGAGAGAGCTGGGAGTTGGCGAGGATAGTTTGTGTTGTGAGAATTGTGACCGATGGGACCAACTACACCCCTGCGGCAAAAAGGGGCGATGCAGAAAACTAGGCATAGTAACGTATTTCACGTTCTATTGTAATGTTTTCAAGGAGGCGCATAGTGGTAAAACCGATTAAAGACAATAGGCGTAAAAATGCCGCCAGAAAAAAGCTACAGCCGAAACCGTGCTGGGTACAGGCTTACATGATATTCCTTCTGCACGAGAACGCCATGTTGAAGCAGAAGTTGACCGGCAAGCCACAGGTGGCGCAAATATCTATGCCGCTTGCCAGTCTCAAACGGTTCGAGGAATTGAAAGGCGACAACAAAACAATCTTGACTTACGACGTAGTAGCGGAAACTGTAACGATCACGGCCCCGGAAGCGATACTGCCGGAAGAACCGAAAATTATAGTGAACAAAGGAATTGTAACTCAAAATAAAAACTAATTTTTGAAAGGCGATATAATGGCAAAAGGACAAGCTAAAGGGCAGGAACAATTACAATCAGAAGCGGATGTGTCTCGCAGGAAAGGGGTTGATGCTAAGAATCGTAAGGATGCGGCTGAGCTGGAAACAGCAGCGGAAAAACTCGCTGGCAAGCCGCTGACCGCTGAAGAAGAGGCGTTTATCACAAGGATTGCACCGATGATGAACAAGGGCAGGCATGTTGAAAAGCCAAGTCCCGCTGACATCACGCGGTATGCAAAACTGTTGAAGCAAACAGCCTCAAAGAACGTGGTTAAAAAGGCTCTGGGTGGCGAATAATGTCAAAGCGAAGAGGCAGAATAATACAAGAAACGGCTACGGCTGCGGCGATGACTCCGAAGAAGTTGTCGCAGATCAAGGATAAGGACGAGAAGCGTTTTCGTATTGAAGAGGCGGCTCGTACCTTTGAGCGAAAAGCAGAAATAGATCGGGATATTAAGCAGATAAAAGCTGACCCCGAACTTTTCAAGGCTTCGCAGGCTTTATTAACGCAGAAGATCGAAGATATGAAGGCGGCGAAGAAATCTTAAGCGGCGTATGGTGAAGAACCTTGTTACCCTATAGGTCGCTTCGGCGGGCGGGGATGGCTAAGAACCGCAAGGAAGTAGCCAAGTTAAGCCGTTACATCTTAGCTGTACGGGCAGCGGCAACCCGGACCACCGTATTGCACGGGAAATGCAAGCCTCTGCATAATGCAGGGACGTTTTGATAGTTTCGGTAAAAACTATCCTCTACTGTAGAGTTTACAGGTCAAACGGCTCACTCAGCCGGGAAATATGAGGTTTTATTGTGGAAACTAATGAAATGAGTAGCGAAGTCGAAGAAAAACAGGAATTGACGCAAGAGGCGTTAGACGCTGCCAACACCGAGGAAAAACCCCCGGCCGAGGAAGAGCCTACCGTCCCGTTGCATGTGCATACCGCATTGCGGTCAAGGGCACAGACAGCGGAAGTTGCACAAGCAAGAGCCGAAGGTAAACTCGAAGCATTGCAAGGTCAGAATATTAAGACCGCGACAGTTTCACCGCTCGATGCTGCAAAAACTGCCTACATTGAAGAAAACGGTGATCTCGAAGGGTTCTCTTTTTCAGTTGAACTCTACGAAAGCCAAGAGGCTTACAAAGCCCACCAGGCAACAGAAGCAGTCAAAAGTGATGCGGCATTTACACTTGCCAACGAGCAAGCTGTTTCTGTCCGGTCAATCAGGCTCGTCCACGACGATTATGATGCGGTTATTAACGAAGGCGAGGCGTTACTAACAAAAGGCGAACACCTTGACGTGATCAGTACCGGTGCCAAATTTGGCACGTTTTCTTATGCCAAGTGCAAGGCTGCGATTGAACGCGCAAAACCTGTTGAAAAGACTGAAGCTGCTCCCAAAACTGAACTGAGCAAATTGGAAGCAGAAGCGAAAGTGAAAGCTGAGGCCGAGGCGAAAGTCAAGGCGGATGCAGAAAAAGTGCCTAGTCAGGATGAAGTGCTGAAAAGCGATAATCCGAGAATTGGCCACGTAATGAATCTGTAACTTATTTGCTCCTAATCAAAGGAGTATCTAATGAAGTTGAATTTTATAATGGACTTCACCAGGCAGGGGATGAAAGACCGTGCTATGGCGAAGCAAAAAGAGGCAGTTGGCTTTTTAGGTCAATCGTCTATGTTTCTACAGTTTTTTATAGACACAAGTTTCGCTTTCGGAGATCCGAGAGCGCAGACGGTATGGTCTGATGCAGTCTATGAGTATGGTTTGGAGAATAACTTTTTTACTCCATTCCTCGGCGGCAAGAAGGATAAGAACGCCCTGATCGTAATGGATAGTGAATTACTGACCAGAGTTGGCGGAACCATGATCTTCGAGGCCAGAAATGTTCTGGACGGCGGAGGCCAAGGTGACGACGGTGACACAAGAGGTAACGAACAGGCGATTACACGCCGTAATATGTCGATGACTATTCACCAAAGGCAAACATCTACCGTATCGGCAGGTGCCATGAGTGAACAGTTGACGAAGACTGATTTCCGCCAAGACAGCAGGATTGAGCTCGGCACATGGATTAAGGAGATCATGGAGGACGACATGGTAACGTCTATGGCTGGACTTTACAATGAAAACTCCGGTGGTGCTGCAATCCAGACGATCAACGAGTCTTATCCAACATCTGACCGCATTTACTATGGTGGTCAGAACGCGGCGGGGACACTTGGAAACGGCGGCGTAAGTTTACTCACTGATGCACTCCTGACGGCTGGTACTCAGACCGACAACCTGATGGGTACTAACATCATGGAAGCCATTAAACGCAGAATGATCGCAGCAGTACCGCGAATGCGTCCGGTGGCATTGCATGACTTAACAAAGTCAAATCCTGATGATGTAAGATCGGGCAAGAATCTCGGTCCGGTTCTCGCGCAGGTGTTTGTTGTTCTGATGAGTTCATTGCAGATCAAGGCTATCAGGGCTGAAACTGGCGCAACAAGTTGGAAAGTGATGCAGCAGAACGCACAGCTTCGCGGTAACTTGAACCCTATCTTCTCAGGTGCTTCGTTCTACCACGACGGTATGCTCGTATTTGAGTATGACCGTATTCCAACAAGAACCGGTGCAGGCGGAACAACGCTTGCAGAAGGCTTCCTGCTTAATGCAGGGCGTACAGCAACGGATGATGCTTGTGCAAGCGGTAGAACCGTAGCAAGGGCACTTTTCCTGGGTGCGCAGGCAATGGCGTTCGGTTGGGCTATGAAACCAAGTTGGACTGAGGATGTTGTCGATAACGACAGGCCAAAGATCAAGGTCAACATGCTCTACGGAACTAAAAGGTCAATCTTTAACGCACATGGGACTGAAACCCCAGGTTCGGACGAGTCCGTTTTTGTTCTCGATACCGAGGTAATTGTAGACGCCTAATCGGCAGAAAGGAAACCCAGGTCTTAATTGACCGTATATTATGAAAAAATTACTACTTACAATTTTAATGGTTGCCTTGATGCTTAGCACAGCACAGGCGGCAAACAGGTTCGGCGACTTGTACCACGCAGTACAGGTCAAAGATGAAACCGGCAGAAACGTAACAGATATTACAAATCTGTTTATTTATCTGCCCGGAACCACAACTGACGCTACTATCTACTCTGACAAGAATAGGCAGAATACTATAACTATACCGATGACGGAAGCCAGTACGAATACGACCTTGATTGATGGGTTGTTTACGTGGTGGGGGCCTGATAAGTATGATTTTAGTATGACGAACACCGACGGCGTTGGCCCGATGACAAACTCAGGTCATGCGGACCGAGACTCTGGTGGGGGTACATTAGTATTTCCCACGTATTTAGTTTCAATAACCACCGCATCTTTCCTGGACGCCGAGACGATCACTATGGGAACCGGTGCAGATTGGGTCTTCCAGGGCGGTAATGTAACGAATCAGCTTTCGTTCACACCTGCTGCGGATGATTCGACCGTCAATTTCGGCGTATCTGGTACGGGTTTAAACACCAATTTTAATGTCTTCACCGGTACTTCGTTGGGGTTTAAGCTGAGTTCGTCCGGGGCTACCCACTCCTTGACTTACGACGGTGGAATAGTGAATTTGAATCCGAGTTCAAATTTCGCTGTCAATATCTGCACTGGAACATCGACAGGGGCTACCGCTATCGGTAACTCAGCCGGCGGTGCGGTTTCGATTGACACTGATACCAGTTACACCATTAACGCCGATGATGCCAGTACTATTAAGGTTTCTGCTGGTACACTGCTTATAGAAGTAACTGGCGGCGATCTCACCATTGACTCACCTGACAAGTCAATACTTATAGACTCCGGCGAATCTGTTACAGACGCGGTAATTATTACCGCATCAGGCGGAGCTGGCGGCGTCGAACTTGTTTCCGGTACTGGCGATATAACCCTGGATAGTGGTGACGACATTTTTCTTGCTGCCGATACTGGCACAGGCGATGTTATCTCCATTATCAATACACAGGGCACTGATCCAGGTGCGTTGATTGTCCGAACGGTAGCCGCAGGCGGCGATGTTAATATCGAGGCTATTCTTGGTCGAATTGAGATCGAAGCCGAAGAAGATGTTGCAGAGGCGGTATTGATAGTCGCTGACGGCGGAACGTCAAGTACAGTGAAGGTTCACGCCGACACTGGTACGGGCGATGAGTCTATTCTTTTATCATCCGACCTTGGCGGCATTACAGTTAATGCAGCGGCAGGCTCGGTTGACATTGAAGCCGTAGGTGCAACTGATGGCGATATCATCCTCAATTCCGGCGACGATATGACCTTTACGGTTGCAGGCGACTTAACCCTTGCCGTTACTGGCGCTACTAACTTGGGTAATAATCAGCTTAGACGGGCAGTGATAGCTATTTCAGATACCGAGATGGACAATCTGGCAGGTACGCAGATAGAGTTAGTTGCGTCGCCAGGAGCATCAGCATACCTGGAGTTTGTTTCAGCGGTAATTGCTCTTGATTGGGGTTCAGTGGCATGGACAGAACCATCGGCACCAGATGATTTAGCCATTAGATACACCGATGGGTCTGGTGCTATTGTTTCCGAGTTGCTCGATGCAACAGGATTCGCAACGGCAACGGCGGATTCGATTACAGTCTTAGCACCTACGGCGGACATTACCGCAGGAACTACCGGGGCTGTTACAGTGGTAGCGACCGCTTCTGTCAATAAGGCCCTTGTTCTTGACAACACTGGGTCTGAATGGACAAACAGCGGAGATAGTCAAGTTGTGGTAATTATTTACTACAGGATACACACAACCGCTGAACTTGGTTTATAGTTTATAAGGCGGGGGCGTCTCTCCTCCTTAAAAGACGTCTCCGCCATTTATGAGGTGATATATGAGTGCAATTATTAAAGACGACATATTGACTGATGTAAACGAGAATCTTAACCTGAATGAATCAGAAAGTACCCTGGACACAATGATTCACAAAGTACTTTCTGATATGAGTAACCGGGGATTGCTTGTCGGTACCGACAGCACGCAAACGCTTGTCGATGGCAGCAAAACCCTTAACTACCCGACAGGGTTCAGGTCTGCAATCAATATCACCCTCACGGACGGATCAGGCAATGAGCTTAGACCGCTTATTAAACTGTCAGGAGGCCAGAAGGAATATAGACGGGAAATCGCACATGGCAGTTTTACCAGCAACCCCACATATTTCAGTGAGTTTGAGAATAAGTTTTATCTTCTCGGCAGTTCTGCGGCAGCGTATACGGTACTGATCGAGTTTCGTAAAAACCACGCCAAAGACGCTAATAATATCGAATTTACCACTGAGTTTGAGAATCTAATGTTTGCGGGCACGACGTTTTATAAAGCACTACAACTAAACAGATCGGCTTCAATGGGTACTTGGGGTACAATGTATCAAGATGAATTAAGAAAAGCAGTGTTAAATAGAAAACAACAACCTTCGCTGCTTCTCGGCTAAGGGAAATTATAAGAAAGGGCAGGAACATGTTAGAAAAAAACAAAATAACGCTTTTTAACACAATTACATGTATTTTAATTTGGTGTTTTCTGGCGGCCGGCTTCACAGATATTATAGATACCGCCCTGCCGCAAGGTTCAGATGATCCGGCCGAGGCGGATGACAACATGAGGCGAATACAAGGCGGGTATCAAGAACTGTTAAACGTAGATCACTTATTTGACTTAACCGGCACGGCAATAAGCGACGCCGATTCAGGCGAGCATAGGAAAGTCTTATTTCATATCCCAATTGCTTCAACCCCAACAGTTGCGGCAGATCATGGCAGTTTAAGAACTAAAGACGTAGCTAACGGCGCAGTCACACTCGCAGAGCTTCACTGGACAGACGAGGACGAGCAGGAGCTTCAATTGAGCAGTGCAGGCAACAATCTAGCCAGTGATGTTTATTTAACAGGCACAGACGCCGCTGGTACGGGTTCAGTGAATTTAATCAAGGCTGACGCTAACGATCAGGCTTTAATATTTCACAGTGCATCAAAGCCGGCGCAATTAGCAACATCAGATCCGCCAATAGAAGATCAGGACATAGCTAATAAGAAGTTTGTAGATGACAGTGTGCCGACGACATTTTGGACAACATCGGGTGCAACTGTTTTTAATACCACTATGTCATCGGCAAATACTTTTCAAGATTTAGATTTATCTGCTACTATTGGCTCAAATGCCGCATTGTGTTTCTTCGAAGTTTCAAATACGACAAATGTTGACGCTGCTTATGTAATGAAGCCAAACGGGGAGGGTGGAGTTTTTACGAAACATATTTTAACCTCAGAGCCTAAAAACGCACATGGCGGCACAGTCACCTTTTCGGGAAACACGCCCACGGAAGTCTCTTATATGACTTGCGCAGCAGATTCGAGCGGCATTGTCGAGCATGGGGCAACTTCTACATCAAACACATGGACAATTAAACTTATTGGGTATATAAAATAATGCCTGACTACGCTATTATCACGCAAAAAGGCGGTATAGCAGAAAATATCCCAACAACGCTTCTATCTGAGGCGTTCATGGCTATTGGTTCGGAGAACGTGCACCACCGATATGGCCGTTACGACAGATTGAGGGGAAGATTGCCGGATTTACTCGACAGTGAGAGTGTGAAGATAAAAGCCCCGACAGACGTATTTGCAATTACAAGCATAGTTTCCGGCACTAATACAATAAATGTTACCGGAGATCCGACAAGCGGAAATACTACTTTGGCGATCGGGGCGACAATAAGAATAAATGCAAGCTCTACGACAGCCAATAATATCACCTTCACGGTGGCAACGGTATCAAGTGGGGTAATTACTGTAACCGAGAGCATAACAACGCAGGGAGCTTCTGGTAGTGTATTTGTTGGCGCAACACCTATTATTGAATATCACAGGCATATCGAGCAGGGGACGGGGACTGAGCGATTGCTTTTAGGCACGAAATATAATATTTTCCTATGGTTCAATGACTCGAAATCATTAACGGTTAAATTCACAGTTGGCGATGAGGGCGGCAGTCCTGCTAATGTAACTCGGTGGGAGATAACCGATCATCTTAGAAATGTAGTTGCAACGAATAATTCAGACCGCGTATTATGGTGGGACGTTGATACTTCTGTGTCTAATAATTTCCAGGTTCTCGACCAGGCGGACGGGATCGATTACGAAGGGACTGGAAACAGATTAACAAAATGCAAACACATTACATCTTTTGAAAGATACTTATTTTTGGGTTACACTACAGAGGCGGGGACTGTTTTCCCTCAAAGGATAAGGCACGCTTCACTTGGGACCGGAGGCTCAACTATTGACTTTGACGAGAACGGGGCGGGTGATGCGGGTTCAAGGGAGTTTACGACCACGCCGGGGTTCTTAATGGGCTTTGCGAAACACAGGGATAACCTGATAATATCCAAAGAGGATAGTATGCACAGGGCATGGCTGGTTGCTGCAGATACAGTATTTGAGTATGAAGAGCTCAGGCTAAAGGTTGGCAATCTATCGGCAGACTCCTTAGTAAACGACAAGGCCGGACGACTGTACTGGATGGGCTCAGACCTTACTATAAGAGAATTAGAGACGCCAATACCAATAAGTACGGCGGTTGATATTACTGTTAAGAGTTTGAATACTTCTCAATCCGAATTTATACAGGCTACATACATAGACGAATTTGAGGAAATATGGTGGGCTATACCTAGCGGCGGAAGTGATACAAATGACACTATAGTCGCATTTCATCCCGATAGTGGCAGGAGTTATATTTACAAGATACCAGTAAGGGCTTTCGGAGACTTCACGCAGCAGGAAGCTTTCACATACGATACATTGCCTTTTGACACTTACGCTGCATGGGGCGCAGACTGGTTGGTATACGACACTAAAAGAAACGTCGCGGGCTTTCCGCTGGATATAGCATCAGACTATCTTGGGAATACTTTCGACCTGCACAGGGCAGATAAAGACGACGGCAACGACTTTGTAGGGAAGTTGATAATTTCAACAACGCTAACACCTCAGAAATCGTTTAATTTGATTAAGCAGATAAATAACGGCATGGACATTATACTAAATAGAAAAAGTTCCGGGAGCGTTTCCGTATTCCTTAGAAGAGACACAGAGGCAAATAGACAGTCATTAGGGACAGTTTCCTTGACAGACTCCGCGTCACCTGAAACCATAATACCGCATTTACCATTTAATAAGAGTGCGAAGTCTTTTCAGTTTGAAATAGAAAGTTCAGATGATATGCAGGTTTTAGGACTATTCTTTAGAGAATTCGAATTTATAGGGTCACGATGAGATCAAAGAAATCGATACAATTACCGACCGCAGGGGAGCTTGAATCGAATAAGCTTGAGGATATACGGGATTTTATGCGAAAAATCCTTGACGAACTCGATAAGCAGTGGCAATTATTACATCAGGACGTCGAAACTATACAAGTTGACAGTGATGAGTTTATATATTTCGGCGGCAAAGACACACTTGGCACTTTCAGATTGGGACGCAGTGGAGCAGATTGGATTTTAGAGCATCAAACAACGACAATAGGAACGTGGGTAAGAATCAGGACAACGAAAGGCAGTTGATGAGGGTATTTTTAATAATCTTGTTTTTGTCAACCTTATGTTTTGGGGCGGTAGGTGATACGGAATATGGCGGCGATTTACTTCCCGATACCACTGCCACATACGACGTGGGCTCAGTATCTTTGAAGTGGGATAATATTCACGCAGTAACTTATAACGGTGACGGCTCGGCTCTTACAGGCATAGGTACAGGGACGGGCGGGGTAATAAACACAGGTTCAACAACGATCGGTGCTGACAGTGATGCGGATGGTTCAGGTGTGGTAGTACTTCAAACCAGAGGCATTACCAGGCTGACAGTTGCCAATAACGGCGATATACAAATAGCCGGCACAATCACAAGCGGGACATGGAACGGTACAGCGATAGATATTTCAAGTTTTACCAATCTTGTAGCAGGCACGAACATAACTTTAGCAGGCGACACCCTGAATGTAGATGATGCTTTCGTTATAAATAGCGGCAGTGATACAATGACAGGGGTTTTAACATCGGACGGCCTTACAATAACAACCACAAACGCTCTTACGCTAGGTGTTGTAAGGTGGGACGACGGGGCCGATAAGATAGAAGGCAATCAATTAGCTAATGACTCAGTTGACGACGATGCACTGGATTTCACCTCAATAACCCTAAACGACTTCACTGTAGATATTGCATCAACTCAACTTACGGACACGGCAACGATAATGTACCTGGCCGACTTTGATACATTCGCTGAATTACAGACTCAAATTGCAGATAAGACGCTAGTTAACGAAGAGGATGCTGCAACGATAGATTCTACATGGACATTTTCGGCGGGCATAACGGGTAATCTGACTGGCAATGTCATAGGAAATGTTACTGGTAACGCCGATACAGCGGAATTATTACTAAATACAAGAACGTTTTCAGTATCAGGTGATACGACTGCGGCGGGGGTTACTTTTAACGGCGGCGGCAATGTAGACCTGGTAACGGCGATAACTCCGGGCGTGATCGTTGACGGGGACGTGAGCGGTGTTGCGGCCATCTCAGCCGACAAACTCGCTGACGGGGCCACAAATGCCATTGTCACACTTACGCAGGAAAGTAATTGGGACACGCATTTATCCTCGGACGGCTCAGATCATACTTTCATCGATCAAAGTGTAATTTCTGGCGCAAGTCCGGTACTCGCAAACACCAATATGACTGGAAATGTTTCGGTGTGGACGAATGACGCGGGTTATTTAACTTCACTGTCAACTGAGGAGGTCCAGGACATAACCGGCGGGATGGTATCTGGTAATGTCGAAACACTAATTAGCGTAACTTATGACGACGCGGGCGGAAAGCTTGACTTTGTAGTCGATGAAGCGAGCATCAGTCATAACGCCTTGGCTAATTTTCAGACAAACGAACACTTTACGCAATTAACTATAACGCAGGTCGGGACGGTGGTTTCTGGAATATGGAACGCTGCACAGATAGACATAGGTACTTTCACAAACTTAGCTGCCGGAACAAACTTAACGCTTGTAAATGACACGATAAACCTTGACGATCCTATAACTGTTGACATCATAGGTGAGGCCACTTCGGTAGCTGACAATGATTTCGGGGACGTTAATATAGTTGGTGGTTTCTGGAATGTTGAAACTATTTCCGGCGCTGAAGTAGTTTTGGGAACAGGAACGGTAGGGGATTATGTTTCTGATATAACAGCGGGCGAAGGGATTGATTCCACAGGCTCGGCGGCAGGCGAAACCGTATCTCATACATTAACTTTCGATTCAACCGAGCTCAGTGCTCTTACGTGGAATGACGGATCAAATCCCACAAGTGTATGGTCGTTTAACCTTACAGGGACAGATCACACAATGACTGCCGGTAGCGGGGTAATGACGTTCAGTAACGACTTGACAGTAGTTGAGACTATAACAGGCGGAACGCTTACAGACAGCACAGCTTCGATTGTAGGCGGGGTTGGTAGTGGGTTTACGAGTCTTGCTATAAATACACTAACGATTTCAGAAGTTGCTGGTGATGCTACAATCGCTGAGTCCGCCGTCGAATTAGTTATAGATGGGCATCGGGGATTGACATTAAAGGCAACTGGACCTGGTGGGGCAGTGGTTATACTCGACGATTGGAATGCCACAGGCCAAACATGCACAGACCTCGGCACAGTATCAGCAGCAACATCAATAACATCAACAATATTCAGTGACGGAACAGCTACGCTGACGAATGGCATTCTCGACCTCGGCACAAACACAATCACAGACCTAGCAATGACAGGTGCTTGGGATTTAAACAGTGGGGCCTTGACTAATGTAAACATAGACAGCGGCACAATAGATGGAACTGTCATAGGCGGGGCTACTCCTTCTGATGGCGATTTTACTAAAATAGTTGTTGATAACATTACACTTAATTTAAACACAATTTCATCAGCATCCGACATAACTATCAGCACTGGCGGCAATCTGAGTGTCATTGGTAATATCGTTCCATCCATATCTCCTACACTAAATTTAGGCTCAGCAGCTAGTCAATGGCAAGATTTGTTTATCTCAAGAACTATTGACCTAGGCACAAACACCATCACTGATTTAGCAATGACAGGTGCTTGGGATTTAAACAGTGGGGCCTTGACTAATGTAAACATAGACAGCGGCACAATAGATGGAACACCAATTGTAGGCTCTACAGGGTCGTTTACAACACTTGCAGCGAGTGGAGTTACTACACTTCAAGATCAACTTATAATCGACACGGACAGCACCGAAGCACTCCTTGTTCGTAAAGATAGTGATGGCGGTGATTTACTGGTAGCAGATACCGTCAATGGCACTTTTCATGTTATAACAGATAGTGCAAGTGGTGCGGGTGTAAAGTTTACCTCGTTTTCAAGGACCACTCCACCATTCTCTAAAATACCCGAATTGGAAGCGTCGGGGCCAGTAGACATTTTCTCCATCAAAGACCAACTGTATATAAGAACTAGCGGAACGGTTTCGAGCCTTGTATTTTCTAATGCCACCATAACAACTAACGCCGATATAAGGTGGGACTCATCAACAGATGCAATGTCATTCAATAACGCATCTGGCGGCTACTTCTTTATGGAAAATATAGTCCTTTTAGACGATAACAAAAAGATTCAGATAGGAGCTACAGTTACAGACTTTGAATTATATTCAGACGGCACAGACGCACAGATAGAAGCTACCACTAATTTAGATATCTTCCCTGCTGGCGTTACTACTATCGGTGATGGGGGGACGACCAATTATACCCAAATATCCGCAGCAGGAAATATAACACAAGCAGGCACAGCTAATGCTATTCTAAACATTGATGGCGGCTCGATAACTGGTACACCAATCTCAGGCTCAACAGGCTCGTTTACAACACTGGCAGCAAGTACTAGTTTAACTTCGACTACTACAAACAATTTAGATAATGGCACGGTAGACGCTATTATAATTGGCGGGTCAACTCCTGCGGCTGGATCGTTTACAACACTGACCGCATCTACCAGTCTAACATCCGCTACAACAAATGCTTTAACTAACGGCACAATAGAGAATATCGTCATAGGCGGCGTTACTCCTGCTAATGGATTCTTTACAGCGATAAATGCTACTGGAGATATCACGTTAAGCGGGGATATTTTAACAACTGGAGCATTTCAGGAAATCGGTGTAGTAAGTCAGGGATTCCGAAATGCGTATATTGATGATAAAGTATTTTTCGATGAAGGCGCGAGCGATCCTCCCTGGGTAGGTGGCATTAGTAATGATTTACAGTTAGAT
>SDBT01008682.1_pt1 | contig 16563 bp, 17 predicted proteins | sample 2277101 | NCBI WGS metagenome assembly SDBT01 (sample SAMN10404973, study PRJNA504765) | marine sediment metagenome | isolation source: marine sediment core GS10_PC15, 103 cmbsf | place: Arctic Ocean: Southern Knipovich Ridge | collected 2010 | reverse complement strand
TACTTTAGTTTGGAGCGCAGCGTTTTTAGCGTTTCTTCATCAGTAACAGCAATGAATTCCCAGGGGCGGCTGTTGCTAGCTGAAGGTGCTGCCATAGCAGCTTGCAGTAATTTGATCAGTGTTTCCTTTTCAACTTTCTGTTTACTGAAGATGCGCACACTGCGGCGCTTGAATATCAGGTCCAGTACATTTTCCACGACTTACTTTGACTTTCTGCTGCGGGTGATCAATTTTACATAAATGCTGGAATTTCCGTCAGCCACATCCACTTCACGGATCTGGAAAGATTTTGGATGAGCTCGGATCAGTACGGATAATTGGCTGTGCCCATAAGTGCGCGCGTCAAATCCGGGGTCTAGTTGGCGCAGATGATGGCCGAGTGTACCTAAAAATGCCCAACCGTCTTCTCCCACAGCATTTTCAAATGCTTGTTTAAGGAGAGGTAACGGATTTGGTTTACGCGGTTCTTTTGCGGCAGTGGCGGATTTCTTCTGCCCGCTGCGGCTCTTGGATAGTTTCTTGGGGACCAGATTCTCAGTATAGACGAACACGTCACATGCGTTAACAAAAGGGCGCGGAGTTTTCTTCTGCCCGATCCCCATCACAAAGAATCCTTTCTCTCGGATGCGTGTCGCAAGGCGGGTGTAATCGCTATCGCTTGACACAAGGCAGAATGCGTCCACAGTGCCGCTGTACAGCAGGTCCATTGCGTCGATGATCATCGCGCTGTCCGTCGCGTTCTTACCGATGGTATAGCGAAACTGTTGGATTGGCTGAATGGCGTAGGTGTTTAATGTGTCCTTCCATCCGGCCATATTCGGGGTTGTCCAATCGCCAAAGTTGCGTTTCACGGTAATTGTGCCGTATTTGCTGGCTTCAGATAATATTTTATTGATAAGGGATGGCTGGGCGTTGTCTCCGTCGATCAGGACAGCTAACCGCCGGCTGCTAATTTGTTTGCTAGGTTGTAACATATTATTATTTTCTTTCTATATTTGTTAGATTAATTATACATAGTCTGCAGCTTTGGTTCAACATCAAATCAGGTGCTGGGTGAAACCGTTGAGTACCAGAAGATCAAATGCGTCCATGACCTCATCTGGCACTGGCTGGGGGATAGTAAAACCTTTTTCCGGATAAACCAGGATGCGCTGAAAGTCTCCTGCCATGATGTGGATGACATGTTCAAGTGGAATATCTTCTGTGGGATATGCTTCGAAAGTCAGCGGTGGGGAGGAGACGGCTGTTTTCGGCTCAGGCCAAATTTTCTGCATAGCTGCCCATACCCTGCGTTCCATATATGGTTTATGAATCAGAAGAACTGTGCTGGTTGGAATGCCTTGTTTTTTACACAGGGATTTGGAAAATAAAAGATTCTCCCCGGTGTTCGTTGAGTGGTCTTCTTGGAAGATCTTCTCTGGAGAAAGGCCTTTTGCTACTGCCGCAGAAGTAAAACGAGCCGCTTCGCTTTCCTGCCAGATGCCGCTGGTCAGGCGACCAAACCCACCGGAACAGATCAGAAGTGGTGCCCACCCTTCCAGCACTAACTGAGCGGCATACGCAGCTACCCGCAAATCGTGGCTGCCCATAGCAATCACTACATCGCTTTTTTGCAGGTGATGATTCAATATAAGGTATTCCCAGAGGATTTTCGCGGATAAAAGAATGTGCGCTGGTATGTGTTTTTCTTCTGACACTTAAAGCCAACCCTGCAGTTTGTAAATGAAATAACCGATGTATTCCTTCATTGCGTTGGTAGTCAGGGATAAGTTGCCTGCCTGTGGGATGACATTAATGATCTTGGTTTGTAAATTGCTGCCGTGGTCTTGCGGAGATTCGTCCTCCGTGATGCTGAAATCAACTGGAACAGGAACCACTTCAATACCCTGTTTCTCGAATAAAGCCACTGCGCGCGGCATATGCAAGGCGGAGGTGACCAGTAAAATACGCTCGATTTCGTTTTCTGCAAGGATTTCCTTGCTGTACAGGGCATTTTCATACGTGTTCTGTGAAATGGTTTCCAGCCACAATGCTTCCTCCGGGATGCCGATTGCGATAAGGATGGATGCCATATCTTCCGCGGGGGTTGTGGTTCCTTCATTCAGCCATGAAATATTTCCTCCGCTGAGGAGAATATGGACTGCTTTTCCTTCTTTGTATAGCGCAGCGGCGTAGAGTACACGGTCTCCGGCGCCGTTAACTTCAACAGAGGGGCGCGGGTACGCAGCCGGTTCTGTGCCGCCGCCCAGTACAACTATCACGTCTGCTGCCGGGATCTCATCTGGCGTTGGATAACGCCATTCAAGCGATCGGGCGAGGAGGTGCGAAAAACCGGTGGTGCTGGAAAGCCATAGGATGACCAATGCTGTGGTAATCAGGCCTGCCCGAGCGCGCGGATCATTCTTGGCGGCCAAAGCGAAAAGGAGTAGCACGCATGCTGATCCCATCGGGTACACGAATAAGGGAAGTAATTTTGAAAGGATTATGAACATTGTCAACTTTTAATACTTTAATGGCGTCATTGTAACATGAGGAACGTCGCTGAGAAAAAGTTAAAATAAGTGGGTTGCTTATGTAAAAGATTATGGGTAGATATGCATACCTCTGGGTTGATTGACATTATGGAAGCAAACCCGATTCATTTGTTTTTCTCAAGACAGCTGACCGATTAGGGATAGTCTCTTTAAATTGTTTGGTTATCGAAGACGCTGTTTCCGGTGTGCAGGCAGCCAAAGCAGCCGGGATGAAGTGTGTTGTGGCAACCACTACCAATCCTGCGGAAAAATTAGCCAATACCGATGTGGTTCTTGATAATTTAGCAGAATCGATGACGGATTATTTTCAGGGTCTTTTTATCCGGCCGATAAAATAGTAACAGCATTTAGCAGCTCACCCAAATCACAGAGAAGCAACTGCTTATTGATAGGCATTCTTGGGGAATAAATTACCGGTGTGGGTCGGTTCATATACCGGGAAACAAGGCACCGCTTCACCAGTGGAGCTCCCATTGATTAAATGGAAGATAACAGAAACTATCGTCTATAATTTAACTATAATAGTAAACAGTGTAATACGCTGGTTGGTTAGAAATCGGATATATTTTTCACACTAACCGCAACGAAATTAACAGAAAATATATAATAAACGGAGGTATCTAAATTTATGGATGCGGTACTAAAACAGATCTACCAAGGAGTTTTAGATGGCAATATCGACATGGTCACAACCGGTGTACAGACTGCGCTGGATAAAAAAGTGACCGCGGAAGCGATCCTTAAGCAGAGCATGATGGCATCGATGGCGGAGGTTGGGCAACTTTTTGAGGATGGGGAATATTTTGTACCGGAACTTCTGGTTGCTGCGCGCGCGATGCAAGGTGGGTTGGAGATATTGAAACCTATCTTGGCCGAAGAAGATGTTGAACCCATCGGGAAAGTAGTTACTGGAACTGTAAAAGGGGATCTGCACGATATTGGCAAGAACCTGGTTGGGATAATGATGGAAGGGGTGGGTTTTGAGATCATTGATATAGGCACGGATGTCTCCCCTGAAAAGTTTGTGGAAGCAGTGAGAGAATCTGGCGCGCAGGTGGTGGTGTTGTCAGCGCTGCTGACGACAACCATGGCGAATATGCCTGATACGATCAAAGCGTTTGAAGAAGCCGGTTTGCGGGATACAGTCAAGATCATGGTCGGCGGAGCACCCGTCACGAAAGAATACGCTAAGAAGATCGGTGCGGATGGGTACGCGCCGGATGCCAGCCAGGCAGCAAAAGTCGCGTTATCGTATGTGTCCTGAGGAAAACTAAAAAAGACAAAATCGCTGTGTTTTAACAGCGATTTTTTTTCAGCGGGGAGGGAGGGATTCGAACCCTCGGTCGAGTTTTACCCCGACAACCGCTTAGCAGGCGGTCCCAATCAGCCACTCTGGCACCTCCCCAACTTGCATCAGATAGTAAGGCGGAGGGAGAGGGATTCGAACCCACGGTGAAGCTTTCGCCCCACACCTGTTTTCAAGACAGGCGCCTTAAGCCACTCGGCCATCCCTCCAGTACTTCTGGACAGGCGGATAGATTTTAACATATTTTCACTCTGCCTGTTCCTGTTTTCATCAGGGAAAATACCATTTTAAGTTCACCGGGAGGTTTTTTCAGGATACACGGCAATCTCCTCACCACCTGGCACATGGATTATCTTTCCTTGTCATCTAACCCCAGATAGTAGCGGAAGCTAAACTCGCCGATCTTCACCAGATCGCCATTCTTCAGAACGGTGCCTGCGCTGGAGATGGGAGTGTAGTTGATCCAGGTACCGCTGTCAGAGCGCAGGTCGGCAATTGTCACGTTCCCAGATGGGTTTTTCTGCACGCATGCGTGGCGGGGGCTGACGGATGGATGCGCGAGGATGATAGATGCTTGTTCCGGGTCGCTGCCGACGATCTGTTCCCCCTTGGATATTTCCAGATCACCCTTAATGGGTGTAGGCTTATCCCCGATCTGCCTGAGATAAGGGGTTGATATTAATTCATCCGGTGTGCTGTAGATTGGCGCTTGGTAAGCATCTATGGCACCTTCAGGTTCAACGCTGGTGAGTCCTGGTACGGATTGGATGAGCGGGTCAACGGCAGATTCTGTCTCAGATTCTTGCTGAGGGGGCATTTGCGCGCGCATTTGATTCCTGTGACGCATGCGCACACCTGCAAATGAGGCTCCTCCCAATCCAAGAATTGCGAACAGGATCCAACCGCCGCGGTTGAAAAATTCAAGGAAGGTGGTCAGCCAGGCAGGATATTGCGATTCCACCACTACCATCACAGAGCGCGGCGGGCTGATGTTGCGGAAGCCGAGGATATCTTCCACTTCCACTGAAACCAGATGCTCCCCGCTGAAGGTGTAATCTTCCAACGGCCAACCAAAGAAGTTGAACGGCTCATTTGTGTTCTCCGCTATCAGTTGTCCATCCACATATAAACGTGTTGCTTTCAGCTGGCGCGAATACCCGTCTGGGAAAACAACTTCCGCCTGCAGAGTGACAAACCCGGGTTGAAGTTCACGCCTATTCCCGGTACCCGAGAACTGTCGGTTGATCTCGTTTGGCAGATCAATGAACACGGCGGACGGCAGGTTGAGGTCAATCGAAAAAGGAATTTCAGGTGAAGCAGCTTCTTGATCGCCGTATATGGCGCGCACGCGGATGGTGTGGGCGCCGCTCTGGTTTATGGTTGAAGTGTAGCGCAGGCGGTATACGCTGCGCAGCACACCAAGGTAATCTTCAGTGTCCGGCGCTGCGTTTTCTTCTGTATAAAAGAGAAATTTTCCGCCGGTGGACACTGCTAACTGGCTCAAGGTGGTCGCGGCAGGAGAATTAGAGGCGGTATCCGGCGCCATCAACCACACGTTAACTGGTACGTGCAATTCAACCGCGCGCGCTTCCAGTGAGCTGATCGCAGGCAAATCCTCGTTCAGCGGCAGGGGAGTGATATACAGGATGGACTGCTTGCTGTGTACGATTAGATTGGGTTTAGCAGCGATATCCAGCGCCAGGGTTAAACTAGTCAGGTTTGGTTCAAAGTTGAACAGGTTAGGTTTGTAATTTTGCAATTGGAAAGTGAACGCGTCTTTTTCTTGTAGCTTTTCTACCAGGATACCTTCGTTGCTGGTCAGACTGTACTGGTTAGTACCGCCGCTCTGCAGAGTATTCAGCCAGGAAGCCAGATCAAAAACAGCTGTCTCATAGCGGGTGGGGATAGATGCGTTGGCACGGTTGCTGAGCGTCGCGCCCAGATTGAAGGCGATGATCGTGTGTAGGCCGGGCTCTAGGAGCTGGGTCTCGTTGACCGGCATCTCAAAGCCATCTTCCAGCACGGTGAAGGAGTTCAGGTCCAATCCGGGGATGAATTTTCCCTGTGCATCATAGGCATCTACGAACAGAGTTACTTTTGGGAACTGGTCGATCTCCGGCGGGTGCACAATGATACCGAAGCCGCCCTGGGCTAGAGCGGATAGGGAAAAGGACAGGAAGATGATGGCAGTGAGGGAAAAGATGAGCGCCCACTTGATCCACGCGCGGCTGGTAACCATTGCTTTTATTGTACTTGGATTTCCAATTATAAAAGCTGATGTTATCGAGAAGCATATCCGAAGGGGTATTGCGGGCGCTCGCGATGGCACCAATTACGCTGTATACCCTTGAGAACAAACACGACGCGGAAACTTTTATGGGAAAATACCCTGCTCATTGAGCCCCTCAATGCAGGGTGCAAACCCGGGGTGATACTCCAGGCAGGTGGTGAAATCCTCGATCCCGCCCTGCTTATCCCCCAAGGCGATCTTCGAAATGCCGCGCCAGTAGTAGCTTTCTTCCAGTGCTGGTTCATCATCGCGCACCATTTCGATCGAGTTCGCGGTGGCTTTCTCGATCACGTCTGTGTAGCGTCCGGTGTAATAGTAAGCGAAGTACGGTCCGGTCTGGTACCACAAGATGCGGTAGGGGCGCACGGTAATGTCCTTCGGTAGCGCGTCGTACAGAGCAAATGCCTGGTCATAGGCCTCCGCGGCACCTTGATAATCGCGCAGACTGACCAGGTTGGTGCCGTAATTAAAAAAGGCAAAAAAGCGATCCACACCTTCCAACTGGTAGATCTCGTCCTGCGCTTTCTTGAGCGCGTTCTTATAATTTTGGGTCACGTCCGCGTTATTTCCCAACAGGTTGAGGACATCATTCTCCTGCTGTTCGGGATACACAACCAAATACGTGTAATTAAAAGAACGCCATTCCCCGACTAGAGTATCATACGTTTGCACGTAGTCAGCTTTGATGTATGAGTCCTGCGCGATGAAGAATCCCTCGCGGTCGTTGTAGCCGTTCAGCACTTGATAATGTCCCATCCAGGTCTTGTGGAAATGGATATCGCGGAACTCGGGACCTTTCTCGACGATGACCGGAAAACCTGCCGCGATCAAACGCTTAAGCGTATCCAGATCGCCGCCAACGCGCACGAGCGCGTCCAGCCCTGGCTGCTGGTCGGCATATGCTGCCATTTCATAGGGCATGACGTTCTTATCCAGCTTGTACGGTTTCATTGCCCGTGCGGCTTCATCGTGTGTTCCTTCCCAGCCCCACATGGAAAGCAGCATGGCGATGTTGGACGGTCCGCAGTAATTCTGGTGAAATTTCTGTGAGAAATACTCCCCGCGCACGATCTCAAAGGTCTCAGGGATTGGCGCGAAAGTCGCGGTAGGGCGCAGCATTTCAATGGGAATGTCGTCCGCGTGTGTCTCGTTCTCTACGTTTGGGTTGGAAAGCGGGTCTGAATCAGGTGGCACTTCTGTTTCCGATGAGAAAGCAATCTCCTCTGGCGGGTGCAGCCAGACTCGTGCGCGGATGATCCACAGGTTCAGGTGCCAGCCGACCTTCTCCTGGAAAGTGGGGTTGAGAATCAGCGCGTAGGAGATGATGGTCAGGACAGAAAAGACCGCAAGGACGGTCAAAACGCGTTTCTGCATGTGGCGATTATATCATTTAAAATTGAAAATAGGATAAATATTATCCAAATTACTTCTTCACGGCTGTGATCACAAGATTACCGCTTTTCGCGGGATCAAACGCACCGCTTCCCATTTGCCCAAAGCAGGAAATTTGGTGAAACCCTGCTTTTTTAAGCAGAGGCAAGAGGTCATCTTTTTTTAGAGGAAACAGGCGCGTGACCGATTCCTGTTGAGTCCATGGTTCGCTCCCGTTTTTGTGCAGGCGGATGACATTGAAAGTGATCAACCCATCGGGATCGAAATCGTAAAAGCGCAGGAACAGCCACTCATGGGTGCTTTCTCTGTGCGACTGTGTTCCGAGCCAGCGATTCTTTTCTACCATGACCGCGTCAAAGTTGCGGTTTTGAAGTAGGAGCAATCCGCCTGGCCGCAGGCACTTTACCATATCTGCCAGCGCGTCCAAGATTGCCTCTTGTGAGAGCAGATGCGGTAGTGAATTCCCCAGGCAGATGACCGCGTCGAAGGGAAAGGCGGATGAGCCGACAAATGCCTTTGTCAGCGTACCGAACCTGGACGCTTTGAACTCTACATCCAGTTGGGCTGTACGTGCGTTTTCCTTTGCTTTGCGGATCATCTCTTCGCTGATATCAGCGCCAGAAACATATAAACCCTCTTTGGTAAGGGCAATCGCATGCATACCTGTCCCGCAGGCGGCATCCAGCACGCGAACAAGCCGGCTTTCCCCAGGGGCAGCTGGTTGCAGTTTTTCCAGAAGAAAGGGCATCTCAACCAATAAGCGCTCCTCCCAGTTCACGAAACGGTCATAATCACCGCTGAAATCATCATACGCTTCTTTTATCATACTCACATTTTAACTGGAAATTCCCGCAAAATAAAGGTAGCTGACGGGGGTTGCCTGTCTTGGCGTATCACAGGAAACCCGCAACATCCTGTTCCACAAACAGGGGTGGAACTGTTCATTGTGCCCACAGCGACCATTGTGTCCATAGGGGTTGCACACGAATTGCACAGGAAAAGAGGAAATTTTGCTTGAATATATAATTTAAATTTCAAATATTGATATGCTTTTTTTAATAATTAATAACCATTCTTATTAATCAAATTGTTGCACATACTGATTATTTATGATAACATCATGAATAATGAATTTTAACCTTATGTCTTGCCACCATCATCATGCTAAGAAACAACTGGCCATCTTCCCGGGCAAGACTGCTTTAAATCGATTGTAAGTCAGGAAAACACCTTATTCGTAAACCAAGCGCTCCTCGGAAGAGGGGTGCTTTTTATTTAGGAGATATTAATGAATCAACAAAACAGAAAAATCAGAATCGCCCTCCCAAGCAAGGGGTTGCTAGCGGAAGGGAGCAAGCAGCTGCTCGCAGATGTGGGCTTTCCGGTTTATAAACCCAACCCGCGTCAATACATTGCTACGATCCCGCTGCTGCCTGGAATCGAGGTAATTTTCCAACGGCCTGGAGATATCGTAATTAGTGTGCGCGATGGGAGCGTGGATTTTGGAATCACGGGTGGAGATATATACTTGGAAAAGAAAGACTCCAGTGGAAAGATCCTAGAGCTTCACAGTCAGCTTGGGTTTGCTAAGTGCACGCTCAATGTGATAATTCCCGATGATTGGGTGGAGATCAATTCGTTGGCAGATTTAAAGCAATTTCAGATGTCATTGGAGCGACCGCTAAAAGTTGCGACCAAGTTCCCCATACTAACAGAAGATTTCTTCACTTCCAAGACTGAGATTCCGATCGAGGTCATACAAGCTGAAGGCGCATTAGAAATTGCCCCGACGGTAGGATATGCGGATCTGATTGTTGATCTGGTTTCCACAGGCACAACGTTACGAGACAATCGATTGAAAAAACTACCTGAAGGAAAAATCCTAAATGCAGAAGCCTGCCTAATCGCCAATTACGAGCGCTTAAAGAAAAACCCAGACATATTATCCATGGCTACACTGTTATTGGAGATGATTGGCGCTCACTTGAGAGGAAAACAAAACCTGGCGGTTTTCGCGAATATCCGGGCCAGCAGTGTAGATGAGATCTCGGAAAAGATCTTTCAGAAAACGGTGATCAGCGGACTTCAAGGTCCAACCGTTTCCCGGATTCTGAGTAGGGATGATGAAGACTTTTATGCAATCCATGTAGTGGTCCATAAGGAGTCTCTGCATACTGCCATTCAGGAGATTCGGGAGATCGGCGGGAGCGGGGTGGTGGTCTCACCGGTCATTTATATCTTTGAAGAAGAGCCACAGGAATTGATTTCGATGATCGCGGCATTAGATAGGAAATAATGAAAATCTATACGGTTGGAGAAGCCCAACAATCGATCTTACAGCGGAAAGCGCTAAACCGGATCGAATATTCTCCCATTACCGTTGAGCATACGGAAGAATTTTTTGGCCGAAGCGTAACACCGCCTCAGGCAGTCGAGAAAATCTTACGGTTAGTTGAGGAGGAGGGAGACCATGCGATTCGAAAATGGTCCCAACTTTTAGACCGTTATGATGGTGAAGAAATTGCAATTCCTCAAGCAGAACTTAAACAGGCTTGGAAGCAACTTCCGTCCAGATTACAACGGGCGATGCAGACTGCTGTAGACCGAATACGAGCCTTTCACGAAAAGCAACCGATTCAAAATTGGATTACCAATGAAATGGGCGGACAGTTGGGCCAGCGTTTCACACCGATCGAGAGGGTTGGAATATATGTGCCTGGAGGTACTGCTCCGCTTCCATCTTCATTATTGATGAGTGTGACCCCGGCCCAGGTAGCGGGGGTTGGTCAGATCGTGGTGGCAACACCGCCTGAACCAGCCTCATCAATACTGGCGGCGGCTTACCTGTGTGGTGTGGATACAGTCTATCAAATTGGTGGTGCGCAGGCAATCGCTGCGTTGGCTTTTGGCACTGAAACCGTTATGAAAGTAGATAAGATCGTGGGTGCTGGAAATCTATTCGTAATGCTTGCTAAACAGCAGTTGTTTGGGGTGGTCGGAATGGAAGGTCTGGCTGGACCTACCGAGACAATGGTGATCGCAGACAGCAGCGCAAACCCGAAGTGGGTAGCTGCAGACCTGCTGGCTCAGGCCGAACACGATGTGCAGGCCAGTGCGATCTTGCTCACACCTGACCTTAAATTGGCAAAAGCGGTACAAAAGGAAGTGATGGATCAAATTAATACTTTGAGTCGCAATGAAATCATTATTGCTTCACTTGAGAATTCTGGGGGGATTGTGGTGACCGAATCTCTCGAGCAGGCTGCTGGTTTGGCAAATACATATGGAGCTGAGCATCTATGTTTATCAGTTGAGCACCCAGAAAAGTTGATGGAGACGATCAACAATGCGGGTGGCTTCTTCCTCGGCGAACATTCTTTTGAAGTCCTTGGTGATTACGTGGCTGGTCCAAGTCATGTCATGCCAACGGGAGGGACAGCCCGATTTGCTTCTCCTTTGAACGTACTGGACTTTGTCAAGATCTCCAGTGTGATTGGATTGGATATAGCTACCGCCCAGGCGCTCAGTGGGATCGCTGCAGAACTAGCAGGCCTGGAAAGTTTGACCGCCCACGCAGCAGCCGCCAGATCCAGAATGGAAGATAAATGAGTCGAACCCTTGAGTATATACGCCAACATATCCGAGAGATGCCATCCTATGAACCGATTCTACCTTTTGATGTGCTTTCGGAAGAGTTAGGAATCCCGGTTGACCGGCTGATCAAGCTAGATGCCAATGAAAACCCGTATGGACCCATACCTGAGGTGATGCAGGCTTTGTCTTCTCTGGACACACTCCATATCTATCCAGATCCAGAAAGTCGGAGAATCAAGGGACTTCTAGCAGAGCACCATCAGATTCCTGAGGCAAGCATTGTGGTCGGAGCAGGGGCAGATGAGCTAATCGATCTGATTATTCGGGTTAGTTTAGAACCAGGAGATAGACAGATCAACTGCCCTCCAACTTTCGGGATGTACGCTTTTGATGGGAAATTGAACCAGGCGAGTCTAATCTCGGTGCGGCGCCGACCTGATTTTTCCCTTGATCTTGAAAGCCTTCAACGAGCAGTAAAGGACCACCAGCCAAAGGTTTTATTTCTGGCGAATCCTAATAATCCAGATGGGGGGATGATTTCTGATGAGATGTTTAATAAATTGGTAGACCTACCCCTACTATTAGTGATGGATGAGGCCTATATCCAGTTCAGCAATGAAGGGAAATCAGTCCTGGACAAAGTGCAATTCCACCAGAATTTGGTCGTGCTGCGCACCTTCAGCAAGTGGGCTGGTTTAGCCGGGTTACGGATCGGGTACGGAGTATTCCCTTTAGAATTTGTCCCGATGTTGATGAAGGCCAAACAACCTTACAATGTTTCGTCGGTGGCGGAACAGGCGGCTGTGGTCACGATGAGGAATCTCCCAAAAGCAGTGGAAAATATTTCCCGGATCATCGAGCAGCGCAGGGTTCTTTATCAGGGTTTGGAGCAAGTTCCCTGGCTAGAAGCATATCCATCACAGGCGAACTTCATCTTGTGTCGAGTGAAGGGGATTCCGGCAATTGAGGTCAAGCAGCGATTACGGGCAGAGGGAATCCTGATTCGCCATTTTGATAAACCGGGGTTGAGCGACCATATCCGGCTAAGCGTAGGGAAGAAAGATCAGATCGAGGCGTTGATCACGGCTTTGAAAGGAATCAGGTGAATGATGCGAAAAGCAATAATTGAACGAAAAACAAAAGAGACGGACATCTTGGTGGAAGTGAACTTAGATGGGAATGGAAAATTCGAGATCGAGACTGGGATTGGATTCTTTGACCATATGTTGACCCAGATAGCGGTCCATGGCCTGTTTGACTTAACAGTCAGGTCAAAAGGCGACCTGCATATTGATCCTCACCATATAGTAGAAGATTGTGGTTTAGCCTTGGGTGCAGCTTTCAAACAAGCGTTGGGTGATAAGCGTGGGATCATCAGAATCGCATCCGCAACCTTGCCGATGGATGAGGCGTTAGTGCAGGTTGTGGTGGATTTTTCTGGCCGTCCTTATGCTGTTCTCAGAACGATGTGGACCTCCTCGATGGTAGGTGGCCTGCATACGACCCTGTTGGAACACTTCTTCGAGTCATTTGCCACTGCAAGTGCAGCTAACTTGCATGTAATTGTGCATTATGGGCGGGATAACCATCACATAGCTGAATCGTTGTTCAAAGCCATGGCGAGGGCTATGTCAAAAGCTGTACGGATTGATCCGCGTAGAAAGAGCGGAATTCCCAGTTCCAAGGGAGTGCTGTGATGATCGCGATCATCAATTATGGGTTAGGAAACTTGCACTCTGTCCAGAAAGCCATCGCATTTGTGGGTGGTGAGGCCGTGGTGACAGAAAATGCTGAGATGATCTTGAGTGCTGAAAAGATCATCCTGCCAGGGGTTGGGGCGTTTGCAGATGGTATGAAGGGCTTGGATTCCCGGGGGTTGGTTCCCGTGGTCCGAGAGGCTGCGGCGTTGAATATACCCCTTTTGGGTATCTGTTTGGGGATGCAGTTGCTGTTTGAAGCGAGTGAAGAGCAGGGCTGGCATCAGGGGTTGGGCTTGCTGTCTGGCGAAGTAGTGTTTTTCAGTTATCCGGGAATCAAGGTGCCACAAATAGGCTGGAACCAGGTCGAGATAACTAAGGCATCAAAATTTTTGAAAGGTATTCAGAATGGGGATTACTTCTATTTTAATCACGGGTATTACTGTGTCCCAGATAACGAGGGAGATGTACTCACAATGACCGATTACGGTGTACGGTTTGCTTCTTCGGTGGAGAGGGAGAATATCTTTGGAGTGCAGTTCCACCCTGAAAAGAGTCAGAAGACCGGTCTGCAAACCTTGAAGAACTTTGTGGAGTTATGAAATGAGCGAATTTATTGTATATCCGGCAATTGACTTGCGTTTTGGCAAGGTAGTACGCCTTCTTCAGGGAAAAGGAGACCAGCAAACCGTGTATGGGAATAACTCAAAGGTTATCGCTCAAGACTGGATTGAGCAAGGCGCAGAATGGCTGCATGTGGTTAACCTGAATGGTGCTTTTGGAGAATGTACGAAGGAAAACGAAGCCGCGATCAAGAAGATAGTGTCAGCCGTGAAAGATAAGGTGAAGATTCAATTGGGTGGTGGCATCCGGATGGTAGATCAAATCGAAGCGGCTTTAACCATGGGGGTTTCAAGAGTAGTATTAGGCACGGCTGTGATCGAGAATCCAACTTTTGGCATAGAAGTAATTGAACGGTTTGGCGCGGATAAAATCGCTTTTGGATTTGATGCCCATGGTCAAGAACTAATGAGCCGGGGGTGGCAATCGCATACGGGTATAAGTATGACAACTTTGGCTAAAACGCTGGTACAAGCTGGGGCGCAAACACTAATCTACACGAATATCCGGAAAGATGGGATGCAAACAGGCATAGATTTGGAAAGTACAAAACAGCTTGCAGATCAAACTGGGCTGTCGGTGATCGCATCTGGTGGAACGGCCACTCTTGATGATATTGCCAGGGTACGAGCAGCCGGACTGGCGGGTGTGATCATTGGCCGTGCCCTGTACGAAGGAAATTTCTCCTTACAGGAGGCACTCAATGTTAGCTAAACGGATCGTTCTTTGTCTGGATGTCAAAGAGGGACGGGTGGTCAAGGGAATCAATTTTGTTAACCTGCGAGACGCTGGTGACCCTGTGGAACAAGCGAAGGCTTATGACAGGATGGGCGCCGATGAATTGGTATTCCTTGATATCTCTGCAACTCCAGAAGGCCATCAAACCACACTGGCAATTGTTCAATCGATCGCCGAACAGATATTTATGCCACTGACCGTTGGAGGAGGAATCCGCGAGGTGGGAGATATCCGTAAAACCTTGCTTTCTGGAGCAGATAAGATCTGTATTAATTCAGCGGCTGTAAAGGCTCCCTCGTTGCTAACAGAGGGCGCCAAGCGGTTTGGAAACCAATGCATAGTTCTGGCAATTGATGCAAAGCGTAAGCCAGATAGCCGTTGGGAGGTGTATATCAATGGGGGCAGGACACCTACAGGACTGGATGCTGTCGAGTGGGCATTGCGGGGAGTCGAGGCAGGTGCAGGTGAGATTTTGCTGACCAGTATGGATCGGGATGGCACACAGTATGGCTTTGACCTCGATTTGACCGAAGCGATCGCTTCGGTTGTGCCTGTGCCTGTAATCGCCAGCGGCGGCGCGGGGAAAAAGGAGGATTTTGTAGAACTGTTTCGTGAAACACAAGCAGAGGCGGCTCTTGCCGCGACGTTGTTCCACGATAAAATCCTGTCGATTGGTGAGCTGAAGCAATACCTGGTAGAAAATCAAGTTCCGATCAGGTTGGTTGCGGAGAGTGAGTGAAATGATACCACTGAAATTTGATTCAAATGGATTACTGACAGCTGTCGCTCAAGACATTGATACCGGTCAGGTATTGATGGTCGCGATGATGGATGCCCAGGCCATGGCGCTGACGTTAAAAACAAGGCAAGCGTACTTTTGGTCTCGCAGTAGGCAGGAACTGTGGTTGAAGGGTGAGACTTCAGGAAACATCTTGGATGTGCATGAGATCAAGATCGATTGTGACCGGGATGCGGTGCTGTTGTTAGTAAAGCCGCACGGCCCCGCTTGCCATTCAGGGAATACTAGTTGTTTCTATACAAGTTTGGATGAACAAAATGCTAAATAAACTATTTGAGATCATTGAGGATCGGAAACATAATCCAGTTGAGGGGTCTTATACAAACACATTGCTGAATTCGGGATATGAGAAAACAGCACAAAAAGTAGGCGAAGAGGCTGTGGAAGTGGTCATTGCAGCAGGCAAACAAGGACGCCAGCGTACCATTGAGGAATCTGCTGACCTGATCTACCATCTGTTTGTACTACTAGTCCAGCAAGGTATTTCGTTAGTTGATATTGAAGAGGAATTAGAAAAAAGGCATTCAAAATAGGATATTAATGGATATACTAATATTTGATATGGATGGGGTTCTTCTTAAGCCTTTGGGATATCACCGCGCTTTGAAGGAAACGGTCCGTCTGGCGGGAATTTCAACCGGGTTTGGGGAAGTGCTACTAGCAGATGAGCAGATCGCTCAATTCGAGGCGTTGGGGATCAGCAGCGAATGGCATTCCAGCGCACTGTGCATGGCAGTTATGGCGCTGGAGAAACAAAAAGGAATTGCTAGGGAAGAAGACCAGGCCCAGCCTGTTATCCTGGACCTTGAAAACCTGTTTGTGGCGATTACTGACCGTCCGATGCAAGACTCGGCATTGTCACGTGGGCTGGCAGCAATTGAAGGATTGGTAGTTGAAGCTAACGTGCCAGCAGACCTTGTGTGTTGGCTAGTAGCACAGAGCGAATCTATCCGGCACTCACCCACGAAAAATTGGTTTCAGGAACTGGTCCTGGGGAGTGAAGACTACACAAGAACTTATCGGAAGAAACCGCAATTCGAGACAGAAAGCTATTTGAAGTTATATGATGAGCGGTTGTTGAACGAGCCCCAAACTGAAAGGGTTCTACGATGGACGGATATGCCGGACCATGGGGCCGCAATCATGACCCGCAGACCATCAAGTGGCCCGCCAGGATTTACGGCCGCGCCCGACGCCAATATGGGCGCCTTATTAGTGGGATTGGAAGACTTACCTCTTGTGGGATATGGAGAGATCTGCTGGTTGGCAGCGCAAACCGGACGGGAAGTGAAAAATTTATCGAAACCAGCCTGGGAGCATGCTCTAGCAGCAATTTTAGTGGCAAGCGGTTGGTCACTGGAAAGGAGTCTGACTTATGTCGGAAAGCCCCTGTCTGAGTGGGAGGCGTCAGATTTTCAAGATTTAAACAGCAGTACTATCATTGTTTTCGAGGATACGCCAGGAGGTATGATCGCGGTGCAGGAAGCCGTGGATTTGCTCAATATTATGGGTTTACGGGTTAAGGTGCAGAAAATTGGAATAGCAGAGGAAGTATCAAAACAATCTGCATTATATGCCCAGGGCGCAACCGT
>SDBT01008681.1_pt1 | contig 16564 bp, 16 predicted proteins | sample 2277101 | NCBI WGS metagenome assembly SDBT01 (sample SAMN10404973, study PRJNA504765) | marine sediment metagenome | isolation source: marine sediment core GS10_PC15, 103 cmbsf | place: Arctic Ocean: Southern Knipovich Ridge | collected 2010 | reverse complement strand
AGCTTCCGGTGCTCAGATCGCAGACACCGCCAGCGTTACAATGACAGATGGCGCTACGTTCGATCTGACTGGCCTAGCGGTACCGTGCCAGATCACAATCGACGCAGCTGGAATCACATCAGACTTCGCTATCGGGGACACGTTTACAATCCAGCTAGCTCCTCCGGGGGTCATGTACACGCCGATCTCTACAGGGTTCGAGAGCATTACGCTCAAGATCTTCTACGACGGCATCATGCACGAGATCAACGGCGCTCGCGGTACCTTCACAATCGAAGGTGCAGCAGCCGACTTCGCCCGCTTCAACTTCACCTTCACGGGTGATTATGAAGATGTTGTGGATCTGGCTTTGCCTCTGGCTCCTGTCTACGAGAGCACACTGCCTCCCCAGGTTGAACTGGCAGCTATCAGTGCAGCTGGAGGAGTTGCCGGAGTGATCAGCGGTCTCTGCGCTCAGTCGTTCACGGTTGACTCAGGGAATGATGTGCAGATCCGAGAGTGCATCAACGGCGCTGATTCTACAGAAGGTGCCCTGATCGTAGGAAGAAACCCAACCGGAGCTTTCAACCCGGAAGTGGAACTGGAAGCTACTCACCCGTTCTGGGCCAATCTATCTGGTGGGGCCAGAATCACATACGGCCTGAGAGTAGGTTCGGTGCAGGGTAATGTGTTGAGTTTCTTTGCTCCTTACGCTCAGTACCGAGAACTTGCGTACAATAATCGTAACGAGATCAGAGCCTATGACGTGACCCTAGGGTTTGCTGTAGACGACGACGCCGGCAACGACGAAATCAGACTCATGTTCAGCTAGCCTCAGCCGCTCTGCAGTAGCGCGGAAGCCGTCTAGACGTTGAGGGGCGTTTAGGCGGCTTTTCTGTTAGACTGCCCGTCTCTCAAATACGCCACTTTCCATGGAGGGAATATCAATGGCACTCGTAGGCATCGATCCCGGTGCAACTCGCGAATTCGTATCAAAGTACGACCCTGCAAGAAATGAAGATGGTACCCCCGGCGAATGCGCCACTATCTTCCGACTCCGAGCACTCACAAGTCGTGAAAAGGCTTACGTTCGTGATCGAGTCACCAAGTTGATCCCTGACGCCAGCTCCCCTCAAGGCGCTACGGCAGACATCAACATCAACGACCAGGCTTGGCTCACTGCTCGCTTCGGTCTTGACGGTTGGGAGAATTTCCTAGACCACGATGGCAATGTCATTGAGTTCAAGACTGTCTCTGTGAACCTGCAAGGTACGAAGATTGATGTGTGCAAGCAGAGCATTCTTGGGCGTCTGGATCTCCATATCATCAAGGAGTTGGCTGAGGACATCGACCCCGACAACGAACTAAACGAGGAAGACGCAAAAAACTCAGATGGGTAACCCTTGCGGGACTCCTAATGCCTGAGCGAGCCTGCCAAGGCTGCACGAGGCAAGCGGAGTGGGGTTGCCACTCGAAACCGCCGATACCCATAATCTTCGACGATGTTGAGTTGGATCGTTGCCCTCGCCGACCGTTTCTGGATGATCCAGTATGGTTTGATTCGATCTACACCGCACACGGCTACCTGCAGAAAGGGATGCTGCCTATAGCAGGTACGTATCTAGATCTTCCTAACAAGTTGAACACAGCGTTCAAAGTCATAGACTCTGCTGTGCATTTCGCTGAAGAGGAAGACAAAAAGAAGCAGGCGAGCATGAGCAACACTCCTCATCATGCGCCTGCGAAGAAGCACGGACCTCCCCCTGGTTTTAAGGTAGCGAGATGAACGAACGAGAAATCAGGTTTGTACTTCGCTTCAAGAACGAAGCCAGCAGAACCCTACGAATGCTTAAAGGGGATTTCCGAGCTGTTGCTAAGGGTATTGCGACGTTTGGTAATAAACTGCTGGTAGCCGCAGCGAAACTGGACAAGTTTGGGTCAAAGGCTCTGAAGGTAGGGCGCAAACTCCGTACCATGAGCGAAAGTATGAGGGCTGCGGGAGGCAGCCTCACTCGTTCTCTAACCCTACCTATAGCCGGAGCAGCCGTTGCTGTGACTGCCGCTGGCGCCAGCTTCGAATCAGCATTCGCTGGTATCCGTAAGACAGTTACAGCTACTGAACCGCAGTTCAGGGCACTGAGTGAGAGAATTCTACAGATATCTGATGAGATTCCTGTCTCTGCTAATGAGCTGGCGAAGCTTGGTGAGGTTGCTGGTCAGCTAGGTATTGAAGTACAAGACATTGAGAAGTTCGCCACCGTCATAGCCAAGTTGGGTGTTACAACCAACATTGTCGGAGACCAGGGTGCTACCCAACTAGCCCGATTCCTGAACATTACCCAGCTAGGTCCCGATAAGATTGATCGTCTAGGTGCCACAGTTGTAGCCCTAGGTAACAACTTTGCCGTGTATGAGGCTGAGTTGGTTCAGATCTCTAAGAACCTGGCGCCGTTCGGTGTGCAGATCGGTCTGAGCGCTGATGAAATCCTGGCTTTCGGTACAGCGATCAAGGCGTCTGGTGGTGAGTCCCAGGCCGCCGCGACCGCTTTCCAGAAACTTGGCCTAAACATGAAGAGCGCCGTGCTCAGTGGAAACGCAGACCTGAAGAAGTTTGCTTCTATTGCTGGAGTCACAGGAGAACAGTTCCAGAAGTCGTTCAAAGAAGACGCTGCTGGTGCCCTAGTGTCATTCCTTGCCGGTCTCCGAAGAATTGAAGAAGCCGGCGGAGACGTCAAGACTGTCTTAGAGGGCGTCGGTCTAGCCGATGTTCGTCTAGTCAGAGAACTAGGTAAGGTGACGTCCAATATTAGGGACCTACGAGCAGCTCTGAAGCTGGCCAATATAGCTTGGAAAGCGAATGTAGCGCTAGATATAGAAGCTGAAAAGAGATTCAAGACTCTTACTTCAGTGTTCAAGCTTCTCAGAAATCAGATCTTCAGAACTGCTGTTATCTTGGCTGAAGAATTCAGACCTGTAATTGATGAAGTTCTAAGGTTGGCCTTCCTTCTCGTAGCTAAGGTTAGGGAGTGGGCAAAATCCTTCAGTAGCATGAGCGATGAAACTAAGTTTCTCATCGCAAAGATTGGTCTCCTAGTGGCTTTGTTGGGACCGATGCTCATAGCCCTGTCTGGTATTGGTTTGGCGATTAGTTTCATGGCTACTGGACTAGGTGTCCTTGCTAGTGCCATTTCAGTCGCAACTATCGCCACAGGGAAATTCACTGCTGCTCTTTTGGCTAATCCACTAGGTCTAGCTCTGGTAGCCGTTGTTGCCCTAACTGCAGCTCTATTCGTCTACAAGGACTCGATTGTAGAGGTTGGTGGGGAGCAGGCGAGGGTGATTGATGTCATCAACGCAGCTATGGACATGCTGAAGGAGAAGACAGCATTTGTAGGTCAGTTCTTTGCCGACACCTGGACAACAGTCCTCAACTTTGTAGGGAAATTGTTTGCAGGTTTCAGCAGCGATCAGGTCACTCCTAGCCTTGACGGGCTTGGACAGACATTCCTAGCAATAGCTGATGGTATTGCTAAGGCGTTCCTTGTTGCCGGCGAGCAAGTACGGTTCCAGATAGAATTCTGGGTCATTCTGATAGAGAACTTCGTCAATGCTGCTATCCAATCATTTGTTCTATTGAAGAACGCTTTCGATAAGGTCAAGGCAGGAGATTTCCTGGGGGCCAGTGTCGAGTTGTCCAAGTTTGGGAATATCAGCCTGCTAGAGGGTATGCCTGAAGCTACGCAGAAGACCCTTGAGAATACTATTGCCATTCTAGAGTCTTCTCCAATCACTGACCTAATAGGTGAGATAGGCAAAAGAGCCGGGGCTAAGTATCGAGAGGCCCAGCGCCTAGAACTGGAGAAGCAGGACCCAGCAGACGCAGCAGACGGATTGCCGCCCGGAGTCCCCGATCCTGAGGACACAGCAGATGCAGTAAAGAAAGCGGGTACTAAGGTCGGGTTTCAGTTCAGCAGTGCTGTTGCCGCTGCTATAGACAGTGGTCTGAAGACAACACTGGAACTAGCCAAGGATCACTTCACGGAGTTTATAGAGACGGGCAAATTCTCGTTCAAGAAGTTCATACGTGAGCTGACAAGCATTTTCCTAGACCGGGCCCTACAGAATGCTATAGATAATCTGTTTGCCGATATAACCCCAGGAGAGGCAGGAAGCAGAGCTGGTGGAGGAATTAACGGCATACTAGCTAGCATCTTCGGTAACGGCGGCGGCGGGGGTGGAGGCGGCGGAAACGCTGGTGGCGACACCATAGAGAACACAGCAGGTGGCGGCGGAGGAAGCATCTTCGGCGGGGTGGGCGACGCTATTGGTAGCTTCGTAAAGGGAGCTGGAAACTTCCTTGGTGGCGTAGGTAAAGGTATTGGTAAATTTGTCAGCTCTATCTTTGGAAGTCTCTTCTCAGAGGGTGGCTTTGCCACAGAAGGACGGGCAGCCCTGTTCAGACCCGGAACCTTCAATCACGCAGCACGCTTCCAATCTGGTGGACATGCTGATAGAATACCTGCCATGCTCAACAGAACAGAAGCAGTTGTAGGCACGGTGCCTCTGCCTGGCGGGAGGGGAATCCCGGTGGACATGAGGGGTGGAGGCAGCGGAGGCTCAAACACCTTCAACGTGAGTTTCAATCTGCCCGAAGGATCAGATGCCAGTTCGTTTATTGAATCAAAGCAGCAGATCAGCGCTTTGATTGCACGGGAGATGAGTAGAGCTACTCAGAGAAACGGCTAGGTTATGAGCGATAGTTTCGACGATGTGAGATTCCCAGAGAAGATTGCCTTTGGCGGCGACTTTGGCCCGACCTTCAATACCCAGATTATATCTACTTTGGGTGGGTTTGAGCAGCGTTTGCAGCATTGGGAGGATGTTCGCTACAAGGGGAACGTCTCACACGAGATCAAGAACCAGACAGAGATGGACGATCTGATTGCCTTCTTCATGGCTCGGCGTGGCATGGCCAGATCATTCAGGTACAGGGATCAGGTGGACTTCTGCACAGATATGCCTGGGTATCGCATTGCCAAGCAGTCAGGGGCTATCTCCAGCAGTAACTTGGACGCTTTACCTGCCGACGGAACTATTACACACGAACCTCTAGAGAACACAGTAGCTGGCACCCTTCTTGGGGATGGTGTTACCACCATATTCCAACTTGTGAAGTCGTACACAGCTATTGCCGGGACTGACTACATACGGGAGATAGTAAAGCCGGTGGCAAATCCACGCATATACGTGAATTCGGTTTTGCAGACAATTTCCACCCACTACACACAGGACTTGCTAACCGGACTAATTACGTTTGTTACCGCCCCAGCGGACACTCTCACTGTTGAGTGGGACGGGCTATTTGACATTCCCGTACGATTCAATGTTGACGATATGATGCTCACACACCAGTTCTTCAACGTACTAAACTGGACAGGTATAGATATCGTAGAGGTCAGAGGTGAATAATGAAGTCTGCCGACGCAGGTATGATCACGCACATAGAAGGACACCATCTAACGGTGTGCTTGCTATGGACGCTAACTCGCGTAGACGGAACTATCCTCAGATTCACAGATCACGACAGCGACATAACCTATTCGAGCAATACATACGCAGCCACTAGCGGTTTCAAGCGGTCTCCTATCCAGGCTCGCGCCGATCTCTCAGCAGACAACCTAGATCTACAGGGTCTGCTTGAGGCTGGGTTCGTAACCTCCCTAGATATACGAAGGCATAAATACGACTTCGCCGACATAGAAGTACGCTTTGTGAACTGGGGAGATCTGACAGACGGGGAGATCAAGCTACGAAAAGGTACCCTCGGAGAGGTGAAGCTAGTCAACGGTGGCTACCAGGCTGAACTTCGAGGAATGTCCCAGCTCCTAGCACGTCGAATAGTTGAGCTTTACACCCCAGACTGCAGGGCAGATCTAGGGGACAGCCGCTGCGGCTTCGACATCACCACACTCACGGAAACTACTGAGATAGATACAGTGAGTTCGGTGACCAAGTTCTTGGTCCCTACGTTTGCAACTAAGGACTTCACAGCATCTGTCGTCACTCCTGAGTACCACAAGGCCCTGGTCAATCCGACTACCAACCTGATCACCATGCTCCCAGACGGCCCTGCCGATGGAACGCCCCTGCGACCCTACGAGATAGGAACTCAGGTGCTGCTAGAGAATTTCCATGACGGAACTCTAGGAGACCTGGCATCTAGTCATTTCGTCCTCACAGCAGATATAGACATGTCTGCCAGCGTACTCTGGACGCCCGTTAGCTTCGGCGGGGTGCTGGACGGTCGGGGGTACAAGATCACAGAGTTAGACCTAGATACCTCTAGTGCCGCTGTCAATACAGCTATGTTTAACGTGATGAGCGGAACTATCAGAAGAGTTCATCTGGATAATCCGTTTGTACAGGCAGACGGGACAAAGTACAGCTGTGGCTTCGCTATCACAGTAACAGGGTTGATAGAAGAGTGTATCGTATCTACAGACGACGACGACACCACAGGCCACTTTACCTACGACGCTGATTTCGGAGCCCCGGTGGCAGGAATCCTGGACTCCGGCGGACAAGTCAATCGCTGCCTCGTTCACGTTGTGTGCCCACAGCAAGGATTTACCCTCGGTGCCAACACCATAGACATCAAGGAGGATGGCGGTGGGCTAGTAGTTACGACTGTTGGTGCAGCAAATTATCAGCCAAAAGCTCTTGCCGACGCCATGGCTACAGCTCTGAATGCCAATGGCAGCTTGGTTGGGGTCTACACGGTGGTAGTATCCGCAGATCAAAGGACTTTCACTCTGGCAGCCACAGGGCTTTCCACGCTGGAGCTTGAGGACACAGCGTTCACAGATAACATCAATCTGACAGCAGGAGTAGACCGTACTGGATCTCTGTCTTACGCAGGTACAGCAGTTCCTGATGGGATCGGAGCTAATGTGGGGTCAATTGTAGGTTTGATCACGTCTGGGACAGTTGCCGATAATGTGGCCGACGCAAATATTGCCGGCCATGCCCAGCTAGGGTCTGGCGAGAGTGCCTCTACCCTAGTATCTTCAGATTTCAAAACCAGCACGAACAGTGCATTCGATAACCACGACCAGGCAAACGATTTCATCTGGGCAGGTGGAAACTACCCCAGATTCATAGATCCAGGGAGATGCTAGATGGCTAACTTCATGTACAACTCAGCTAAGCTACTGCTGCTAGACGGCGGCTTCGATTTGTCTACCAGTGGCGACACTATCAAGGCCATGCTAGTTGAGGGGCACACAGCTGACCCCGATGACGATTTCGTAGATGATGTCAATGCTGACGAGATAAGCGTCACAGGGTACACAGGCGGATTCGGAGATGCAGCTAGAAAGGATGTAGTCAACATCACAGCCGTAGACAACACCTTGGATCTGGCTAAGATGGACGGCACTGATATTACGTGGTCTGCTCTAGGAGCAGGCGCCACGATAAACGGAATAATCCTTATCAAAGAGAACACCAACGATGCCGACTCAGACTTGCTCTTCCACATAGACGTAGTTAGCCCGTCTTTCCCCACAGCCACCGACGGGTCAGATTTCGTAGTCACCTGGAATGCACTTGGGATAGTGCAACTACTATCCTGCGGAGGGTGCCCCTAATGCTTGATTATTTGTATGTAGCTGCAACATGCTTTTTCATTTTTGTAGGCGTTTGGTTTCTACGGGATGCTGTTCGCTGGTTCATGGACAGCGACAACTATCTGTTCAACAACAGGGTTCAAAAAGAGAAGCCTACTGAGGCTAGAAAATTGCTGAATCGCTTCATACCAGAGGAATTCAAAGATGATGGATGTTCAAATTCCCTTGACAGCCTATTCGGGTTCAACTTCCGATGGGCCTGCCGAATCCATGACTGGCGTTACTGCTCTCGTTCCCACCCCGCCGGTAATATGTCCTACAGACTCAAAAAGGCATCCGACAAGGAACTACGGGCAAATATTCGAGACTCCCTCCCCTTGGTTTGGTACAAACCGTATTATTTTGAACGGATCTGCAGGCGCCTGCGCGTGTGGTGCCCGAGCGCCCCGCTTTGCTTTGGGCTGTGGCTACCATGGGTGTACTACATGGGGGTCGCTCTTTTCGGAGGTTTCAACGCCTACAACAGCTGCTCACATGCAGTGGGAATACACTGCCGGCACGGGGTGCTTAGACCTGAATGGATGAATGTCTAATATAACGGTCATAGCTACGAGCGCTGCACACGCGGCGGCGACAGGCATGGGTACAGAACTGACTGCCTTAGGGCATACCCCTACCGTAAAAGCTGAGAGCGCTATCACCAGTGGGTCTGAATCAGCCCAGGATTTGCTCGTTTGTATTCAGAACTCAGAGGGCAACACCACATTGGTTGCCGATTTGAACACCCACATGACCACACACGGAGTACCAATACTGCTCTGCTGGCAGGCCATCTCCGGTACGTACAGCATTACTGCTCTAGCTTGCCTACTAGGAGTTGTGGTCAACGTCAGAACGCCAGCTGGGCTAGGAGGGGGTCCTTCCAACGGGTGGATTCTAACAGACGATCACCAGGACGAAGGGGTAACTGACGGATTTGCCAAGGCCACACCCATGGACCTGTACACCGCTAACATCGCTTACACAGCTCTAGCTTCTGATGTGACTGGGTTCGCCGGCACTTCTCTACTATAGAACTCGATAGATGAACCTCTCATAGTCGGGGCTAGAAGTGCCGACTCTAAGACCATACCCATAGGAGGTACGTTCGATACCAACATCCTGTTCGCAGGGGCACTAAACGCTGAGGGATCGACCTTCACAAACCTTGGACGACAGGTCCTAGCCGCCAGCATAAATTGGTGCTTGGATCTGTACCCAGATACCTTCCCGACTTAGGAGTGGAGTATGGCTGAAAACTGTATACGCTTCGCCGCAATAGACATATCTGCTCTGCTCACATACAAGGACTCTGCTGTCACTTGGACGCAGAACTTGCCGACAGGTACGTCTATAGTAGTAGAGACTGCTATAGATGGGGAGACGTTCACAGCTATTTCAAGCGGTGACGAGATTGCTGATCTGAATGCGTCAGACGACTTGACTGGAATATTCGTTACTATCAAGGTTACGCTTGCCACTAGCAATGCAGCCTTTACTCCAGTGTTCTCAGCTCTTGCCGTAAATGTAGAAGGGGAGGGGGACGCCCTCAGCAGCGACACAGATGACCACTACAAGTACGGTGCGATCACCTGGACGTCAGGAGCGAACGACGGTCTTGTGATGGAAGTGAAGGGGTGGACAGATTCGACTAGAGAGCTAGAACTGTTCCTGCCTATGCCGTATGCCATGGCAGTAGGGGATAGATTTTCAATCTACCCAGGCTGCGACAAGACCAAGGAAGTATGTTTCACGACGTTTGACAACATTGATAACATGAGAGCAGAACCCCACGTCCCAGGTGAGGACGGAACCCTGAGATATCCCGATGCAATTTGATAATCTGAGCCCCAAAAGAAAAGAGATTTGTGAATACGCCGTAAAGGTACAAGAGGCGAAGACCAGGTATAGACACCAGGGCAGAAATCCCGAGGTAAGCCTAGACTGTGCGGGGCTTGTGATAGCGTGTGGCAAGTACATAGGGTGCATCCCGCAGGAGTATGAATACTCCCGGTACGGAAGGCTACCAGTACTTGGGGAGATCCATAAACTTCTCATACAAATGGGAGATGTGAAGAACAAGTCTGACATTCTGCCGGGGGATGTAGTAGAGCTGAACGACATTGGGTACCAGTGGCCCTGCCACATGGGTATTGTAGTTCCCGGAACTAAGGGACGTCTAGACTTGATACACGCCTACTTGAGAGTGGGTAGGGTAGCCAGACATGGATATGCTGCTAACTGGGAAGATCAAACAGTAGCTGTGTTCCAGTACAAAGGGATTGACGACTAAATGGGTCAAATAGCTGGCATAGCACTTCAAATAGGTTTGAAGTTTGCACTTGCAGCCATCTTCCCGCCTGAGGCTACGCACCAGGAGGGGCCTAAGTTGGCCGACACGCGGGTTTCCACATCCACGTATGGGCGACCTATACCCATTGGTTTCGGCCGGGTACGAATAGGTGGAAACATTATCTGGGCCAAGAACCTAGAAGACAGACCGGAAACTGTAGAATCTGGAGGTAAGGGCGGTCTATTCTCTCCCAGCGGTAGCACCACTACTCACCACTATTTCGGGCACTTCGCTGTTGGGATAGCAGAAGGACCCGCCCAGTCCATACGTAGGGTGTGGTTCGACAAGAAGGTAGTATACGACTCCTCCGGTAATTCACGGAGGTTCTGGAAGTATCCAGGCGCCGGCTTCAGATTCTACTTGGGAACTGAAACTCAGCTGCCAGACCCGTTCATACAAGAAGATGTTGGAACTGCCAATGCTCCTGGCCACCGTGGGCTGGTCTACATTGTCGTAGAGTCTCTTCCTGTCGCCGACTTCGGAAACAGTTTGCCCAGACTCATTGAAATTGAGGTCCAGTTCGTATCCACGACTGCCACAAGTTTGGTTGAGCTACCGAACCCGTTCACTGGAGACCCTATAACATGGGGACATTCTGCCATCAGTCCGCTCTCAGCTGACCTGTATTCCCTTAATATTACAGAGGGGGCGAACCCAGGAGGGGTTGTACTGTACGACCTAGCTGATAATACAGTCAAAGCTTCGATAGGGTTGGACGCTATTAGAGCACACCCTCTGACTGCTAGCTCTAACTCACATTTGCGCTCTATCTTGATAGCTGCTAACGGCGATGTGGTGATAGTTACTATCAATGGCACAGCTGGATTCGAGTACAGCCATCAGGTGATACGTCTGAACAAGCACACCCTGAGAATTGAAGATGTTGCTGCTGTAAGGGTCAACTCTACCCCTGGCCCCGCATTCATGATTGATGATGCTTTCACCACGACATACAAGATCACTGAAACAGGTGTGACTGTATGGGTAGTGGTAGCGGCAAACGATACGACAGGGGGTATTGGTCAGTTTCAGATGACCGTGTATAACCTACGACGAAGAAACCTTTTCTTGGAAAGATTCCTGGGAGACTCCGGTGGGGAGCTAGTACTTGTTCGTGTTCCACTAGAACTCAGAAGAGGTGTCGCTCCAGGAGGCTGGGACATACAGCAGGCGTCTAGAGACAGAGACGGAGACATCTGGTACGTAGGAGAAGACGACAGCACTGGCGAGGCTGATGGAACAGGCCGCACAGCGGATATGATCAGGCTAACTCTCAACGGTACGCAGGGTACGTCTGTTGTCTCTCAGATTCTAGGACCTGTGACAACTCACAAAACCAAGGTGTTCAAGCTAAACGACGCCATGTCTGAGAAGTTTGCTGGGGTATTTACTCCTGATTCAGCTGCTATAACCAGTCCTACTGGAGTTGCTTACGACATAGACAACCACACATTGTTGATTTTTGGTGATGAGGTAGGAACCACAAACAACTGGAGATGGCTGAAGTACGACATAGATCAAGGTGAGATAACAGGCAGACTAAACAAAAGCTTCTTCTCTACTATCCAGGGGCATGTGTTTACTCCATTGCCGCAGTCTAAGATTCGGGGCCTATACCAAGCTTCTGTACTAGGGGTGGGCACTCATGAAGTCTCCGCTACCAAGTACCAGAGTGTTAAAGCTAGCGACTTCACAGTCACAGATGTAGATATCGGGCCTGCGGACGGGACGCCAAACACTTCCCTGTTCCATGATAGGGATGCAAACGCGACTATATACCCAGGTGGGGTAGCCAGCCCTACGATCCCTGGATCGTTGCCTATTGTGTTCCACGACAGGAACACAGACGGGGCTGTATCCCTAGACACAGTGATAAGTGATCTAGCCAAGAAGGCTTCAGATATCACAGATGCTGATTTGGATGTAACAGATTCGGCAATCACTTCTGTTATCTGCTCTGGGTATGTCATTGGTCAGCAGATGCAAGTTAAAAAGGCTCTTGAGCCTTTGATGTTCGTGTACGACCTAAACGGTTACGAATCGGATTTCAAGCTCAAATTTGTAGGTCGCGGCGGCGGCGTAGTAGATACAGTGCCACAAGATGATCTTTCTGCTTTCCTAGGGCTGCAGCAGAAGACCACCGTCAGATTGCCGCAGGTTAGGGATCAGGAACTGGAGCTTCCTCAGAGAGTCTCGCTCAAGTATGCAGATCTAAACAGAGATCACATGGATGGTGTGCAGACAGCACAGAGAATTGAAGCACCTGCCCCTACTATGTACTCACGCTCTATCACCTCTTTTGAGGCTCCTATAGTGTTGCTGCCAGACCAGGCTAAGCAAGCTGTTGAGAAACACCTCTACAATCGTTGGATAGGTAGAACTAGATATCAGCCTGTTCTCGGTCCCAAGTACATAAGGTTAGACCCCACCGATCTGATAGATGTCGTTAACGACAGCGAAACAGTGACTATGAGGGTAGAGGAGACAAACCTAGACAACGGCTTCATCAGCAAGATTGAAGCAAGAATGGACGACCAAGCTACACACGTCTCCGCCTCTGACGGTATTGATGCTCCTATATCCGCAGTATTGATAGATGCTCCAGGTCCTACCGAACCTATCATCATGGACATGCCGCTTATAGACGACGGGGACATAGACCCTGACGGTTCTGTTGGTATCTACACAGCCTTTGGCGCTGATGATGCAACTTGGCTTGGGGCGATCCTGCAGACATCAGACGACGGGATTAACTACGAAGACCTAGACCAGAGCCAGACATCAGCTCCTTGGGGATACTTGAACGGGGCTATTGCAGCTCTGCCTCTGCAGTCCGCAACTCTAGACCCAGCTACCGGAGACCTACGGGATTGGGAGTGGAACGGTAAGATCACTAGCTGGGACCGCACTACTACTATTGACTTGTATGTAGTTGACGGTGAAGATAATTTGGAGTCTATCTCAGAAGCTTCTGTGCTTGAAGGGAACAACGGCATCTGGCTAGACAGCGGGGAGTTCCTACAGTTTGCCACTGTCGCAGATCAGGGCGGTAGTGTTTTCAGAATCAGTGATCTGCTTAGAGGACGTAGAGGAACAGAGAGCAGCGCTACCTTCGGCGCCATTGACGGTACGAAATGGTGCCTGGTTGATCCGCGTTGGGTGAAGCGCCGGATGTTCCCGATCAATGAGATAGGCAAGACCACCTACGTCAAAGCCACAACTATTGGAGGGGTCTCAGCAGACTCTGTTATCAACTACTTCACTCTGAAGGGCAACAGCCGTAAGCCGTATCCGGTTGTCGGTATCAGAGTAGATCTGGCCAGCGGAGCGCAACGCGAGCCCACCGTCACCTGGAAGGCTAGAGCTAGAATTGGAGGGGACCAGGATCTTCTGGATGCAGTCAGCGAGGCGGAGAACGAGCAGATCTTCAGGGTCGATGCCACGCTAGGGTTCGAGGTGGTCCTGATGGACAGCAATGACCCAGACACCCTAGAATCAAAGTCGTACTCAGTCGCGGCTCCTGCTATTGTCGCCCCGCCTGTGGCATCGGACGACCCATCAGTACAGATCCTGTCCGCTGACATCACCGCCGCCGGCTATAATTTTGCCGCTGGAGACGCTTTGAACATCGTCATTTACCAACTCTATTCTCTTGCCTCGACGGGCAGCGCTATCCCTGCTACGGGCAGCGGCAGCTCATTGCCTGTGAGGGGCATCCCCCGAGTCCTACTGATCTGATTGCGCAGGCGCCTGCGCAGAGGAGCCACCAATGCCGAGTGACAATCTCAACATCACCCATGTTACAACTGGGCAGGATGACAAGCTCCCCACGATTAACGAGGGGTTCGACGCGCTCGACGATAAGATCACCGAAACCTATACGGCGAACTTCGCCTCGGACGCTGATCTAGCTGTCACGCAGACACAATCTGTCGGCGCCACAAGAATTCTTGTGACCGGGGCACACGCCACCGCTAGAAATTTGACCGTTCCTGACGCATCCATAGGCTTCTACTGGGTCATTGACAACACGACAACGGGCACAGCTACCACCTTCAAGACTCTGACCGGAACGGGTATCGTGCTGGACACTGGCGCGTACTCACTCTGCTACAACGATGGCACCAACATGGTTCTTATAGGTGTGGGGCCGCCAATCGTAGCCCGTAGAGTAGATGCCACTGCCGGCGGCACAGAAGACATTGACTTCGATGTTGAGGGCATAGTAATATTCACCCTGACATCTAACTGCACGCTTACCTTCTCGAACGAGGGAAACGGTAAGGTGGTGCACATGCAGATAAAGTCTAATGCAGCTGAGACGTTGGCGTTTCCCGCCTCTGTAAAGATACTCAGCGGGATAACGTATAGCACTGCAGGGGCCTTCAACTACATCACTATTCTCTGCACAGACGATGATACTGAGCAGATCGTAACTATCGCCCAGGTGTAAACATGGTTCTGAGTCCAGCAATGCAAAGATGGTTTTGGGCTACCACCATTGGTGGGGCCAAAGCCGATCCGTCCATATTGGACGTCGCTGCGTACCTGCCACGGCCGACAGTCACAGCCCCGTTCTCTGATTTTCAGACAAACTGCCTAGACTTCAATGGAGACGGATCTGATGACGAAGGTATAGGTATCAACAATACCACGTTTGGTGATACTACCGCCATGTCATGGAGTTTCTGGGTATGGGTAGAGGCTGACCCTTCTAACACGAGATACATGTACTGGGTAATTGATAGTGCGTCAGACAACAATGATCGTGTGGGTATAGGTATTCTTGGAACAGACCAACCCTCAGGAGACGAAAGAAAGCCTTTCATAAACCGTTACGACAGCACTGGTAACCTCAAAACAAATCTTATCGGGGATACGCAGGTTCCCAAAATTTTTGAGGTCGTTCAATCCTGCGCACAGAGAAATCCCGGACCTGCTGAGCCGTTTGCAATAGAACGTATGGTGACAACCTCAAAAGGATATTTACCAAAAAAAATGGTTCCGGACCCTGCGGGTTATTTTGTGGTCTATGTGGATCAGTCCAGGAGACTTCTCTCCCTGGAACACTATCGGAATAACGGGATGCTAGACACGGTGATTGAGGGAAAGTCAGCAGCAGAACTTTATACCCCTTCAATCGAAAGAAACCTTGTATCGAGCCTGGACCATGCTGCTTACCTTGGTCGCGAGCTTGCTCGGGCCGAACAGGCCCTCCAGACAGGTGAACTCTATGTTCAGGACGCCGCTCCCGAAAGTATCGAACCATCAATCGTATCAACCTGTGGATGTGACGCATCTTGTGGGGAGGTATCATTGTGAAACTTCGGGTCATTATAGCTTGCGCTGCGGTTATTGCGCTGGGAATCATCATTTTCACCCGTACAGTGGGACAACACAGAGCGCCCAATCAATTTACACAACCTGATTCTGTATCTGAACCCGCCAAAAGTTTACATGTTGATGAGTTCATGGCAAATATAGACCGTTACAATGGACTTGTCCGCATAGTTGGGGTTGTTAGTGGAGTATGGCCAGAGAAAAAGATGTTTGCCCTCATTGATGTCAGCGAGTTCAAGGATTGCGGGGTCACAAGCTGCGCAAATTTGATGCTTCCTGTCCGTTGGCCAGGTTCTATGCCTGTGTTCAAGAATACCGTTCTGGTGGAAGGTGAAGTTAAAGAGTTGAAGAAAAAACTTGTCTTAGTGGCTCATACACTAAAAAAGGTCGAATTAAAACCAGGAGGTTCGCCATGAAACCATATATAGGACGCCTCCGCCGAACTCTTTTCCCTATAGGTGTATTCTTGGCTGTGGCTGTCATCCACTTCGTATTGCTGGGATTATTCCCTGAACAGAACCCAGCACAGCACCGTTGGGTAACAATAATTCCAGCCTCTGAACCTTCTTGGCTGACGCGGTATATTGACACCCAAAGCTATTGGCTTGGTTTCTCCTATGCTCTATTGCTATCATTTTCTGCGGTCGCACTGCGCCGTTACCATGAGAATCGAATGTGTGCGGCTAAAAATTTAACTATTGGCGGCGTCACTCTTTCCAGTTTTCTTGCTGTAGCCGGGTGCTATCTCCTCGGATGCTGTGGTTCGCCGATGTTGGTTATCTATCTTAACCTATTTGGAGCAGCATCACTCCCTTTAGCGAAGCCGCTTATTGCTGTAGTTACCACACTAACGGTCTTTATAGCATGGCGATGGATGAATCGCCCCAAACGATCTCGCGTAGTATCTTTGGCAGCAAATAATTCAAATAATGGCACTCGCAACGGTTGTGATGATTCCAAGCGCTTAAAGAAGACTAATGTAAATATGACCTCATAGTTTCAAAAAAAAGTTATTAGGGCGAAAAGTATCGCCATGGACGTCGCCATTAAAAAAAATCAAAATAGAGCTAAAATAAAAGCATTCATATTTGTAGTTTTCATCATTGCTGCCGTAGCGGTATTTCATTTCACACCGATTAAAGGATTCCTCACAGCCGATAAGATGAGTAGTTTCCTGGAAGGCGCCGGTTTTTGGGCACCCCTGGTCTTTATGGTGATCTATGCC
>SDBT01008680.1_pt1 | contig 16565 bp, 12 predicted proteins | sample 2277101 | NCBI WGS metagenome assembly SDBT01 (sample SAMN10404973, study PRJNA504765) | marine sediment metagenome | isolation source: marine sediment core GS10_PC15, 103 cmbsf | place: Arctic Ocean: Southern Knipovich Ridge | collected 2010 | reverse complement strand
GAATTTTAAACTCATTAGCTATTCTAATCACTGTAGCAATATCATCTGCTCGATGAGCATGTGCATGAAGAGGAATCTCTCCTTGTAGTACTTTGATGATGGCTTCTAATCCCAAATCTCTCTTTGGTGGATTTGGAGGAGTTTCTCCTTTGTCAGTAGCCTCTTTTGCCTTGGCAAGGTAACTCTCTACTTCGATCATGTGATTCTGTCCATCGACAAGAGCCTTCCTTAGAACTGATGCGACTCCCATACGAGTGGATGGTGTTCGTTTTTCACTGCCATGTACTCGCTTCGGGTTTTCACCAAAAGCTACCTTCAAACCCGAAGGAGCTTTTACAATCATCTCATCAACTACTCCAGAACCAATTGGTTTTACAACAAATGCCTCCCCAGAAATGACGTTTCCTGAACCTGGTCCAGTATTGATGCATGTGACACCGCCTAGAATTACTTCTTTGAGTGACGGTTCTGCAGGATTAAAGGAGTCAATACCTCTTACTTCCGGCGTTGTTGCTTTTGTCATCTCATTGCCATCCATCCCGGCCCAACCAATTGATCCATCAAATAGACCCTGGTGACAATGTGCGTCGATGAAACCTGGAACTACATACTTTCCTTCTGCGTCAATTGTCTTCGTACCTTTTGGAATGGAAACAGTTTTGCCTACTTCTTTGATCTTCTTATCAAATAGAATGGTTGCACTTTTTACTAATCCATTTACAGGGCAGAAAATTGTTGCATTGATGATTGCTTTCATTTGTTATTATCCTCAGTGCGCGATAAGACCTCGGCATGTGAAAAATGTTCTCGTATGAGTGGAATACTAGTTAGTTTGTGATTCAAGTATATGTGCTGACCAACCTGCAACCCGTGAGAGCGCAAAGAGAGTAGTGTTGAACTCTGGTGGAAAGCCAAACGTGGAGTAAGTTGCTGCATTATACAGGTCTACATTGGGATATGTCTGAATCCCTTTGAGCTCTGCGAGGATAGCGCTTCCCTCACTTGCTACTTCATCAATAATCTGGATTAACCAATTATTGTCGGTATTGATAGCCCTACGCTTGAGCATTTCTTTTAGCATGGCAGCTCGTGGATCAAAGCCTCGATAGATTCGATGACCCATACCAAAAATCTTGTTCCCATTTCTAATACGATGTTTCAGATAGTCCTTGATATTCTCAAGATCCTTAATCTCAATGAACATCTTCATTGCTTCTGTTCCTGCTCCATGATGCATTACATCAACATGTTCTGTCAATGCTAATGTCAATGCTTGGGAAATCGTACCACCTTCATCGAGTTCTTTGGTCAATGCTGCCAGAGACGGATTATCTGGATCATCCATATGAAGAATCAAGCAGGATTGAAAATCACTTGCATCTTGATAGGACGGTTCTTTTCCACTGGTCATCCATAGGATATTAGCGGCATGACATAGATTTGGATCTGCCCTCACTTTCGCTAGACCCTTAGATTCTACATACGAATTAGCTGCAACAACAGCGGATAATGATACAAATGCTAGAAGAGCATCTTCCATTATCATAGAATTTTGTTCCTTGAGTATGTCCAGATTATTAGCAAGTGACTGGAATGAATCCATTTCCTTAGAGTAGAGGTCTCTAAACGCTATCATTCGATCTTTGATTTCATCCCGTTGATTTGCAGAGGGAAGTAAACCATGGATAAGTAGATGGACCACAGACTCGTAATCAAAATCTTTTGCTAAAGCTGTTGCATTGACACCTCTGAAAAAGAGTTGATTGCTTGTTGAGTCAATTCTACTTATTGGCTCCATAAATAATGTTCAATCCTCTTGTTGTAAAAAGAATAAGGAGTTCCCTTAGATGGGAACTCATTTCTTGATTCTAATTACAATCTCTTTGCTACGAAAGCTGCTAGATCTCCCATTCTAGTAGCGTATCCCTGCTCATTGTCGTACCAGCCTAAAATCTTCACCATATTTCCCACTACTTTTGTAAAACCTGAATCAAAGCTACAGGAATGGGGGTCACCAATGAAGTCCGAAGAAACCAGTGGCTCGTCAATGTAAGCCAGATATGGAGATAGACTACCGCTATCCGCTGCTTTCTTGAAGGCGGTATTCACACTATCGACTGTTGCTTCTTTCTCCACTATTACATTGAGGTCAACAACTGAAGCGTCCATTACGGGAACCCTTAGTGCCATTCCATCCAGCTTTCCTTTTGCCTTAGGATAGACTAGGCCAATTGCTTTTGCTGCTCCAGTTGAGGTTGGAATGATGTTCCAACAAGCTGCACGAGCTCTTCTCAAGTCGCTATGAGGCATATCCAGCATCCGTTGATCATTAGTCACGGCATGAATTGTAGTCATGAGACCTTTCTGAAGACCGAATGCTTCGTCGATTACCTTCACCATGGGTGCCAAACAGTTTGTTGTGCAGGAAGCATTTGAGATGATATGATGATTTGCTGGGTCATAACCTTCATCATTCACTCCCAAGACAACTGTGAACATTTCTCCCTTTCCTGGTGCACTTAGCAGAACTTTCTTTGCTCCAGCAGCGAGGTGTTTCTCTGCGTCCTCTTTCTTTCTGAAGAATCCAGTCGACTCGATAACGATGTCAACACCCAATTCTTTCCAAGGAAGTTTCGCAGGGTCTCTCTCTGAAAGAACCTTGATTTCATCGCCATTCACAGTGATTTTTCCTTTGCCAGTTTCAACAGTACCATCAAAGCGGCCCATCACCGTATCATAGCGTAATAGATGGCCGAGGGTCTTCTCATCTGTGAGATCATTTGCAGCAACAATATCAAAATCCTTTTTGCCTTGAACCGCACGTAAGAAACCTCTTCCAATTCTTCCGAATCCATTAATTCCTACTCGAACAACCATGAGAATTCACACTCTCGTATCTGGTATGAATTGATGCAAGATTCTTTTGTTATATTCCTTGTGCATTATGAATTGTTTCTAACCTAAATCTTACATTGGATGGCGAATGAACCTCAACTGTAAGATATTTCTATGTTCCACCCTTCTCCTGCCAGTGTCACCACCTCTTCGTATTTCCGAAGAATTACAAAAATTAGCAGGAGCTTTGTCGACATTCATCGGGATGGGATCCCTTCTGAGGTCCGGGCTTCCTTCTCCTGTTTGACTACTGGAGCATCACTTCCGGCAACAGAGAGAGTTTCCACAGTTTTTGCTACGGCAGGGTCATTATCACTCTCACCAGCTCCATCACTGAAACTGACAAGGTCCGATTGGACAAAGTGAACAGCCGCGGACTCCCCGGAACCTGATGCTGGTTCCTTCTTGGAGAGTAAGGACTTCCCTTTGGAAGAAGGTTTCTTCTTTCGGGCCTTCGGACGCGCACGTCGATTAGTTGTTCCTCGAACAACCGCTCTAGTCCACAAACCTAGTCCTTGCATACAATTTCATGTTGATATGACTATATGAACTCGTACATTTTCCTCTAGTTTGAAGGAATATATCAGAGTAATTAGTGAAGAGACACTCATCACAAGACGAATAGTATTTTCTCCACTCTATTAGAACACATAGTTGTAGCTCGACTAATAGACACCTTGATGACCTATCCTTTGTTAAGCTAGAGCACTGTAAAGATGTCAGTATAAATAGATCATTGTCTAAGTGAAAATCTTACAATTTTCAATAGCAATTACTTACGAATTTGTAAGATTTCAGAGTTTCTAGATTTTCCACTAATCAAACCAGTATGCTACAAAGTGAATTGTTTATTTCTGAAGATTATTCTAATCTTGCGCGTTCATACTGTTTCATGCCATATACATAGATGGGCACTAGGAGAAATCCTGAGAAGCCAACTAGAATGAATGGGGCAGATGGATCAAAATAATCCCAAAGCAAACCTCCTACTAAGGGTGCTGTGAATCGTGAGAAGCCCATTACTGCTTCAAACATTCCAAAACCTTCACTAGCTCTTCCCTGATATGCAGTTCCAAAAATCGATGACATGACCGTATAGGCCATTATCCCTGTGACACTCCCTATACTGAAGAGAATCGCAATTGAAAATAGGTTATAGGGCCAAGGTAGAATTACTGGCATGAATACAAGACCTAGTGTACTAAGTGCTCCGATGAAGACTGCAGCTGAAACGATGGCAACCTTATTCCTATGGTCTGCAAATCTACCCAAATGTCCTCCAAAGACACCGGAGATGATTCCTCCTGGGAGGTAAATAAGAGCTATAAGTGTCAAATCTGTAGTGAACATCTCAATGATATATAGCTCAACAAATGGTGATAGAAGTGCAGAGATGAATGTATCGATCGCTGCCGCTAAGACAAGTGCTGCAATACCTAAGCCGATGAAACCTTTAGCATTGAGCGATGTAACTCTTTCAGTTATCGATTCTAGTGGCGGTCTATTTCTGATTACTATTATACCACCTACTAGGTTCATTACTGAATAAAAAAGAAATACTAAGACTATTCCAGAGTCTGGGAACGACATGAGGATTGTAAATCCAACAAACGCACCTACAACGCTACCCTTTCCATTTGCTGCTGCCCTTTTACCAAATGCTTCCGCTCTATTCTCGTGCAGTACACGCTCAGAAATTTCAGCATCGCTCCCAACCCGATAGAATGCAGCTCCGAGACCCCAGATTAAGCTATTGAGAATTAGAATGTACTTATCACCCAATATTACTGAAATTGCCATGCCCGTGTAGGCGATAGCCCGTATAACTGTTCCAATGAAAATTGAATTTCTTCTTCGTCCTCTCTTAGCAAATTTACCAACGACTGGTGAGAATATAGCAATACCTAATGTGAGCATTGAGAAAACCAAGGCGACTTCTGTAGCAGATGCTCCCATACTTCCGTAAGCTATTATCGGAATCAGAAAACTCACAACGAAGAATCCAAGACTACAGAAGAATGCTGAATTATAAACTGAAGCGAGAGCTCCCCAATCACTTCTGTGTAATCCATCTTCTATCATCTTTCTCACATTGCTTCATAATTGGCGACTGATAAGATTGCATCTTGGAGCATTTGTTTCCTAAACCTTATTACAAGAGGTCTAGAACATTTTACTTCGAGGAGGAATCCATCCTGAGTGACGATATAGAGCCCATGTGCGATTTTGTAGAACATAATAGTCTCGATAAAATACGTGAGCGTGTCAAAGATCCCAAGTTCATCTGCAAGGACTGTGGTAGAGCAGCTAATAAGAAAGAATATCTTTGTAGTCCCGTAGACCTTTAGACGTAAAAGAAATAATTCTCTGGAGGATGCCTAACGAGCATTCGTAGCACCCTCCAGATTTATTATTAATCAATCCAGCATGCTACAAAGTGTCCCGGTGCTACTTCCTGAAGCTGTGGTTCTTCTTCTCTACATTGGGGACCGAATTCTTGACATCGTGGTTTGAATCGACAGCCAGGTGGAAGGTCGATTGGTGTCGGAGTTTCACCCGGCAACATGATACGCTCTCTTTTCACGGTTGGGTCTGGAATCGGGATATTTGAAACCAATGCTTTAGTGTAGGGGTGTTGCGGTTTATGAATGACATCTTCCATAGGACCCATTTCAGCAATCCTTCCCAGGTACATGATGATCAAATAATCACCAACATACCGGGCCTGTGCCAAGTCGTGTGTGATGAAGATGTAAGTCAAATTTTTCTCCTTCTGCAAGTCAGTCATGAGATTCATAACCTCTGTACGAATACTTGCATCAAGCATTGAAACTGGTTCATCCGCAATGATCAGGTCTGGCTTTAGAATAAGCGAACGGGCTATTGCTACTCTCTGAAGTTGCCCACCTGACAATTCATGAGTATACCTAGTTGCAAAGTCCTCTGCTGGGATAAGTCTAACATCCTCAAGAGCTGATATGACTCTATCATGAAGAACCTCATCACTTTCCTCAATTTTGTGAATGTTCAATCCTTCACCGACTAAATCGAGAACAATATGTCTAGGATCTAAGACCTCGAATGGGTTCTGGAAAATCAGTTGCATTTGCAGTCTAAGCTCACTCAGTTGAAGTCGATTCATCTCAAAGATGTTTTCACCTTTGTAATAGGCAGCCCCGCCGCTAGGTTCGATAAGCCGGAGGATAGTTCGTGCGAGCGTGGTCTTGCCGCACCCCGACTCCCCAGCAATAGCTAATGACGCACCTTTCTTGATTTCAAAACTCACGTTGTCTACAGCTTTCACATATTTAGACGGTTTCCCGAATGAAAAAAGCCCACTTCTAACTGGGAACCATTTTTTGACTTCATCTACTTTGAGAATTGGTTCTGACGATGCCATTACGCACCACCTCCAAGATCAAGCTCACCCGCATAGTGACATTTCGCAAAGTGTCCGTCGTGTATTTCCCGAAATTCCGGTACATCAGTTGCGCATTTCTCTGTTGCGAAGGGACACCGAGGATGAAACCTACAACCTGTTGGTAGATTCATAAGATTAGGTGGAGTTCCATGTATGAACTCTAGTCTCTTCTTTGGCCCTACAACACTTGGGAATGCCCCGATGAGTTTGTATGAATAAGGATGCAGACTCCGTTTAAAGACCGCTTCCACATTACCTACCTCAACCAAGTTGCCAGCGTACATGATACCCACATCGTGACAATTCTCAGCAACCACTGACAAATCATGAGTGATGAAGAGAACTGCAAGATTATATTTCTCCTGCAATTTCCTCAGGAGGTCTAGTATCTTGTTTTGTACGATAACATCCAATGCAGTGACGGGTTCATCAGCAATGATCAATTGAGGGTCACATGCTAGTGCCTGAGCGATAATTGCTCTTTGAAGCATACCCCCACTAAACTCGTGCGGATAATCCGTCTGCCTTTCTGGTTTTAGTCCAACCTCATCAAAGAGTTCAGATACAATGTTAACTGCTTCTTCCTTCGAATAATCACCCTTTTCTCGGATTACTTCCACAATCTGACGACCGATTCGTAAGACTGGATTGAATGCATTCATTGCATATTGGAAAACGATTGATGCTTTCTTCCATCTGAGTTTTCTCATTTCCTCTTCTGAGAGAGTGGTGAGTTCGATACCGCCTAGATTGATACTTCCTCTGGTAATCTTACCATTCTCAGCAAGAATACGCATGAGACTATAAGCTGTTGTTGTCTTACCACATCCTGACTCTCCAGCTAATCCAAGGGTTCTTTTCGCATCAATGTTGAAACTAACACCATCTACTGCCTTGAGTTCCCTATCACCAAGATAGTAGTACGTTGCCAAATCTTTGACCTGTAGAACTGGATCGTGTGTTACCAATTAGCTTCGCCTCCCTCGTAATCTTGGATTGACTACTTTATCTGCAGTATGACTAATGAAGACAAAGCCAAGTGTTGTCAGCATGATTAGCACGCCTGGGGGTATGAACCACCACCACTTGTTAGCTAACAATGCTGCATTCTTCCATGCCCAGTGAAGGACGATTCCCCAGCTTGGTTGACCGTGAATGTCTACGAATCCAAGGAATGCAATACCTGCTTCACTGAGAATTGCAGTAACTACTCCCAAAATCATATTTGCGAGAATGAGTGGGAGTGTGTTCGGTAAGATGTGATGAATGAGAATATATCCGTCACTCGCACCCAATGCGTGAGCCGCCTCAGTTAGAGGTTGTTCCCGTAAAGAGAGTGCTTCGCTCCGAACCATTCTTGCCGTTCCCGTCCATCCTAGAATAGCTATCACAATGATAACATTCTGCAATCCTTGTCCGAATAGCATTAAGAAGATCAACATCAATGGTAGAGTTGGTAGACAAAGGAACACATCAGTAATCCTCATCAGAATAACATCAAGAATACCACCGTAGTAACCCGCGATAAGACCAACAGTTGTTCCTAGGAATACTGCAACAACACTCGCTACAAATCCAATCATAAGTGAAATCTGAGATCCGTAGATAATCCTACTAAAGATATCCTGTCCCCTATGATTCGTACCGAGAATGTGTTCTGCGCTTGGGGGCTGAAGTAGTTCATCCAAATTAATTGGTGCACCTGGAGGGTTTTCCCAGTAATATGGTGCAATGTACGGTGCAAATACTGCTACGAAAACTATTGAACCTATGATGGCTAGACCTAGCATACCCATTGGATGATAGACAAATTCTTTCCAGAAGCTTTCGACACTTGGTCTCATATTCCAGATATCCCTAATTACTTTGGGTAGGAATAAGTAGAGAGGTATTACTAAGAACCCTGGAAAGAGCGAAACAGCCCAAGCACCTGCAGGTGTCAGAATACTTGACAATGTTAATGTAAGGAATGGTTGTCCAAAAACCATCTCACTTAACATGATTGCAATGATTATTCCAACAAATCCAAATCTGTAGATTTTCAAGTTTCTTATTTTCCAGTCAACGAATTGTTTTGGATTCCAGAAAAAGATACCAAAAGTCAATAGCAAACCTACGCCGATACCTAACATTACGAAGGCCAAAGCACAGACCATAATCGTCAATAATTTCTGGAGTATCCTACCTGGTCTATGAAGGTACATCCTCTCTCCTAATAATCCGAACCAAATTGAGATTGCAAGACATACGATTGCTGACGCTCGGATGGCCAAGACATACGTAGAAACTGGATCATCTGTCACTAACCCTCCAATTCCTGCATGCGAAATTGCTAGATTTTCTGCAAGAGCTACAATTAGCATGTCCATCAATACGAGAAGAACTAGTGTGAGGAGTAAGAATGCTCCAATTGATACAATTCTAAGATGTATTGGTTTCTTCTCTGGTATCATTTCAATTGAATCTTTCCTGTCAATTATGTTTTCATTCATGTTCAATACACCTCATTAATATCTAATCCGCGGGTCCAAATACAGATACAAAATATCTGCTGCAAAGTTGGATAGCACCGCAATCGTTGCTAAGAACAGAAAGACCCCTTGCAGTACAGGGTAGTCTACTGATAGTACTGCATTGTATGTTAACAGACCCAGTCCACTCCAACTGAAAACGTATTCCGTCATCATTGCTCCACTAATGAGGTATGGCATGTTCACAGCAATTACACTCACCATTGGTAGCATTGCATTTCTCATTGCATGACCATAGAGAATGGTTCTCTCTTTGAGTCCTTTAGCCCTTGCTGCCAAGATGTAGTCCTGCGTAAATACATCAAGAACAGTATCTCTCATAATGAGATAGAATCCTCCAATGAACGAGAGCGTCAGAACAATGAGCGGACCAATCATATGATACGTATAATCGAAGATGTAATCTATAATATCTACATGATTATAACCTCTCGTGATTGTTCCAGCTATCGGTAACAGGTCCCATAGAAAGCCCATGTAGTAGAGTATGAGTATCCCAATCCAAAATACTGGTAATGCATAAGCAATGAGAAACGTGATTGTTGAACCTGTATCCACAATAGTATCACGTCTTGCAGCTGCGAAAACTCCAACCGCCATCCCAATAATAATAGACAGTACCAATGCTGCTCCCATTAGCACAAATGTATTCATGAATCGAAATGCAAAGATAGTTTCAATTACAGGCTCACCAAAGTGGGAGAATGAATATCCCAGGTCGCCTCTGAAGAGGTTTACAAGATAAAGCCAATATTGCTCTATCATTGGTTTATCTAACCCAAATCTCTCAATTACAGAAATTCTAAGTTCTGGTGATAATCCCTCACCAATTAAGGCTTGACGAGGATCTCCAGGCATAACTCTGAAAATAATAAAGTTGAGCGTAATGATAAAGAACCAAATTATTATGGTCTGAACTACTCTTTGTCCTATGTATCTCCACGCACTTGTGGACTTTCCTGTAGACATTGTCGGGACTCCTTATTCTGCGAATTAATAAATATCATGACATAACCCCCTTAAAGAATATCGGACTGAGTAAGAATTCATAGAAAATATGGTATTTGTACATACAATTCGCATTTCTTCTATTTAGTTAAGCGAATGTGAAAGGAAAAAGAAAAGGGGGAGGGACCCTCAAGGTCCCTTGTTAAACTATTATCTCTTCTTCATTATGAAGAAGATTATGATCACACCGACAATCGCACCAGCACCAATGATAATGTACAGGGTGTAGTCAGGCGCAACAACTGGTTCATCAGATGAACCATCGTCGTACATGAAGACCATTGTGCTTGGGTTGAATGCTGTGAAGGGTCCTCCTGCTGGAGTTGTGAAGTTGACCCATTCTGCTCTCAATGCGTGGGTGTCATCAGACAGGTACAATGGGACATAGGGTACATTATCTAGAATTGCCTTTGCTGTTATAGCGGCGTTAGCCACGATAGTAGCAGGTGTGGATGCAACATAGTCATCCAATATTCCATCTAGAGTACCATTGTCTATGCCGTGAACGTTGTCACCCCACTCATAGATGTTATCTGAGTGACATCTCCACCATGGATAGTCCGGTATTCCAGTATAGCCATGGGCCATAGTGTACATATCGTACTCACCGGTGTAGATTGCATCATACATTGGTCCGTCGTCTGTAACCACGTTGTTGATGGTAATGTTAATCCTAGCCATCTGAGTTTCAATACCGATTCCGGTTGCAACTGAGATGTCATCCCATGATAGTGTCAACAGATCGAACTCAAGTTCATCTGTTGGTGCAGTACCTGGGAAGTTCCTAGTACCATCGCCATCATTGTCAAGATAACCCGCATCATCCAGAATCTGGTTGGCCAATGTAACGTTTTCATCGAAGACACCAATCTCATCAAAGAGACTGGGGTAGAAAACATCAGGTATTGCGCTTCTGGTTGCAGTACCGTGACCAAGCCGACCAATTGTGATAAGCTCTTCACGATCGATTGCCAAACTAATTGCCTTTCTGACCGCGAGTTCATCAAGACCTGGGATTGTATTGTTCAATCCAAGAACATAGTCCCACTGGGAGGCTACTCCTTGAACGAGCTGAAGCTCATCATATCCTAGGATCTCATCAACATAAGCACCGAATACCTCATAGCGCTCAGTGTCTGCTTCTCCGCTCCTCATTGCGAGGATTCGGGCATCCTGACCGCTAATTACGTCAATTCTGACTTCATCGATGTTAGGTAGCTGTCCAATTAATGGATTGTCTTCACCCCACCAATCATCAAATCTAGCAAGCTCAGTGTACTCATCTGGTACACGTTGAACGTACATGAATGGACCTGAACCAACATGAGCTGTTACATTGGTTGCGTCGTTCCATCGAGCATCATCAGCTGGGGCATCGTCCCAAATGTGTTCTGGGAGAATGTACATTTCACCAAGATTGTGTAGAGCGAATGAATATAGCTTATCGAATACACAAGAAACAACACTACCATAGGCAGTTGCAGATGTTAGATTCTGGAGCATTGTCCAATAGTTAACATCGGCTGGAGCATCACGAACGTACTCGAATGTAAATGCTACATCGCCTGCTGTAAGATCTTCGCCGTCGTGCCAGGTTGCACCTTCACGTATTGTGAAGTTGATTGTAAGGCCGTCGGTTGACACTGCATAATCCTCTGCTAACCAGGGGATTATTTCTAAATCGTCATCATAGCTTAGTAATGAATCATACACCAACATGTCATACCAGTGAGATCTCTCACTTCGCCAGACTAATGGATTCAACTCTCCAATGTCTGAGCCATAGGCCATGACAAAAGGCATCTCAGCTGCGTCTTGAGCGACGACTGATGGAATGCCAACTGCTGGGAAGAACATGAACATAGCTAGAATGACGTAACATAAATTACGTTTTGATAGCAATTCTCTATCCTCCGTTCCGGAAAAAAGTTTCCTACTTTCCAAAATTACTTGTTGCTTCTCAGTCTTTAAGTATATCGACTTACGCGTAAACGGCTTTTCCTTATGTGAGCTTATACACATCATTACTTCGACGTGTTTGATACTAGTTCTCGACAATTCCCGTATAATTTGCACAATCTTGTGAGAGCCATACCAGCTTTCACAGCTTCATACAAGGAATTTGTGCCTGGACTTTCCATTGCAAGCATTCGTGATGTTCCATCATTAGCTCGATAAATTGCTATGATTGTTTCGACAAGTACTCTCTCACCAACATCTGCAGAAGTGATGATATCTTTAGGTACACAGTTTGTTACAAGTGAGGTTGCAAGAATATACGCATGTGATCCTTTTCGCTCATCAATGATTAACTGTTCCTTTCGTAAACCTCCTGGAGACCGTGGTAGAATAATTGAAATTGTTGTAAGCGGATCGGCTTGTAGCCGCCTCAGCTTCGGTCTCATCTCTTCATCAAGTTCCTGCGATGTCCAGCGTTCCTCCATCATATCGTCGATGACTCCTTGCAATGAATTCTCGTTGGAGTGGAATTCTTTCTCTAACTCAATAGTATCGTCAGCAATCGTTCTAAGATTACTGTAATTGGGTCTCCAAAGTAATATCCTATGATCCGAATCTTGTATCAAAGGAGCTAATTCTTCATCGATGTACGAAACAGTCTGGGAAGTATCATCGACTCTTAAACCGGTGATATTCAGAGTTATTCTCTTGAATGGTCGAAAAACAACTTTGTAACTTTCAAGGGTTTCAATGGGGCTCTTATTCAGAAGCCCTTTGGTTTTAGCCTTCTTCTGTAGAATTTCTTCCAAGTCTACATCATTCAACCAGTCTGCTTTGAGGATTTCCACGTCTGATTCGACCTCTATTTACAATAGTCCAGTATCATTGAGTAAAACTCTGCTCTCATAAGCCGTTCGTTCATCGCTTTTAGTCCTCTCGCTGAAATAAGAGGATATATCATATAGAACGTAAACGATTTTTCTCTGTGATTCTCATGTACGCGGATGTAGCGAAATTTATTGATGACAATCTAGACAATTCAATTGAAGCTCTCAAGAAACTTATACGTATTCCAACAGTTGCTGCGAAGGGTCAAGGTCTCCCAGAGACCGCAGATCTTTTTGAGAAGATGTTGCAAGATGCTGGTCTTGAAACTAAACAGCACGAGATTACTGGTGGAGCTCCTGTTGTTACCGGATGGAAAGATGTAGGTGCAAAACGAACCCTCTTGTTTTATGACCACTATGATGTTCAACCTGCGGAGCCATTTGATCTATGGGACTCTCCGCCCTTTGAACCCGAGATAAGAGATGGTCGATTATGGGGTCGTGGTGTTGCAGACAATAAAGGTGATGCCACTTCGAGAATATGGGCTCTAAAGGCATTCAAGGAAACTGGAACCGACCTACCTGTTAATGTCAAGTTTGTTCTAGAGGGAGAGGAGGAAATCGGTAGTCTTCATCTTCCTGAGTATATTGAGAATAATGCAGACTTCCTGAAAGCGGACGGCGGGATCTGGGAATTTGGCGGGTCTGATATCAACGGTGTCCAAGAGGCTTGGTTAGGCTTGAAAGGAGTCTTCTTTGTAGAATTGGAAGTTGTGCGTCTATCTAGAGACATTCATTCCAGTCTAGCATGCACGCTACCTTCTGCTGCCTTCCGTCTTGTCTGGGCGGTCAGCTCACTAAAAGATATGGATAGTAAGATACTCATTGATGGATTCTACGATGGCATAAAACCCCTTACAAAAGCAGAACTAGAGGCCATAGAGAAGATTGATCTCAATGAGGAGAAGTTGAAGAAAGAATATGCAATTGACGAATATCTTAATGGTCTTACAGGTCAGGAACTCAAGAAGGCTTACTATGGAGAACCAACATGCAATATTTGCGGTATAACAACTGGCTATCAAGGAAAAGGTTCAATGACTGTCCTTCCTGCAAAGGCTTCAGTTAAGATTGATTTTCGGTTAGTAGAGGGAATGCATCCTGATGATATCCACAAGAAACTCAGGAAGCATCTCGATGATCAAGGATTCATTGATATCAAGGTGACCTATTTCGAAGGATACCCTGCAGCTAAGACTCCAATGGACCATCCATTCGTCAAGATTGTCAACGCTGCGAATAAGAAAACACATGGTCATGATCTTGTAGTTCACCCAACGAGTCCAGGTTCTGGTCCACTCTATTTATTCAATGAGTATGTCCCGATGGTTTCAGTAGGATGTGGTGACCATTTGGGTAAAGCGCATTCTCCAAATGAGAGTATCTCACTAGAGAACTTCCGCAAAGCACAGCATCGAGTTGTAGCAATAATGGATGAGATGAGTCGCTGGTAAGAGTTATCACAAACTTTGGAGGAATTTCATTAATTCTGCGTTGAATTCCTCTGGAGCCTCCATGTTAAGCATGTGAGCAACCCCTGGAATTCGTTTCAGTTTCGCGTTAACAATATTTTCAGCTAGGTACTCGCATGCGAGAACAATCAATTGCGGGTTTAAATTGCCAAGTAGTATCAAAGTTGGAGATTTGATCTTATCCAATTGCAATGCAGCTGGTGGATCCATAGGCTGATAGAGGTCCTCATTGACCCAATGCCAACCTGAATAGTTTCCCATCATCTGTTTGATACGCTGAGCAACCGATGGAATACTCATTGCTAACTCTATTGGGGAAAACTTCAGGAAGAGTTCCCTGGCTTTGTCAACTCTTCCCGCACTCCATACATTATCCAACTCATTCATCAGTTCTTGAGTTGATGGATGGTTGGGTTGAAATCCTTCCAAAGCGGGATCTGCGCCGATTAGGGAGATTGTCATCTCTGGATGAAATATCGCAAATGTAATCGCTACACGCCCACCAAATGAATGACCAAGTATATGGGCTTCTTGAATGTCAAGATGGTCTAGAAGAGCTTTCAAATCATCCGCATGACTATATGGTATATCTGATGGAACCTTAGATTTCCCAAATCCTCGTAAATCATACCGGAGCACACGATAGTCTTTCACAAAGATATCCATCTGGTCATCCCATTGACGATGATCTAACGCAAATCCATGTATGAGAATGAGTGACTCACCGTCACCTGATTCCTCATAGAATAGTTGTGTGTCATTTACTGCAGCATGACCTTTACGGATGTTCATATGATACTCACCGTTTGTTTATGGAAGGGGTGGTCTGATTCTCAGATCTTTTTCCCACTCTACTTCGAAAGCATACTCGATGGTTAATTCCTGGTCCTTACTCATATTAGTTTCCCAAGTGATAATTCCAAGTTCCATTGTCTTGTACGGCAATGAAGGTTCATCCATTTCTATATCGATTTTCTCAGAGTTACTATATGGTATTCTATCGACCAGTCTGATCTCGATTTCATGCTTTGAGAAATTCTTGAGTTCAAGTGCGTACTTGTAGCTACGCTTCTGTTTTCCACGTGTGAAGCCAGCTTTCTCAGTATCTTTCTCGACAAGTTTCCTTTCAGCCTTCACATCGTATGCCGCTCTGGTTCCCAGTCTGAATTTCTCTCTAGGTGAAATTGTGTCTAGATTTGTTTCACCAATATAGTCCCCGGCCGCATAGACCTTGACTAGTCCCGGTAGAAGAACAGAATCTCCATTGGTTATCTCATCTTGAGCGACAACTTCCTGCATTGCATATGCATTCCAGTAGTGCAATCTCTTTGATTCGAACTCATCGAAGGTGAGAGTTATTAGACTTGGATCTCGATTAGCTTCAATTGTTACTTCTCCAGGAACTTCGAAGACGGTAATCCCACCCAGAGTTTCTGATGATGTAGCATACTCTTCGATTATCTCAGGGGCTGGTTCGTCATCAAAACCACCGTCTATACCATCCATCATTTCAACTGATTCTTCATCATCAAAATCATGTGAGATTGAACGCATGTCTTCCAAACGGCCTCCTCCATATCCACTTGTAGCCATTGCTGCTTGGTAGGTGTTAACATAGTATGGATTCGGTCTGACTATCGAAACAGGTTGCGCTGATGCTGTCGAAACAATCAAGCTGATATCTTTCCAATCTTCCATTGAATTATTTGAAACCATTGCAATTCGTTTGAGAGAGGTGGTTCCCTCTCCGATGTCAACATCATATGTTGCATACCAGTTTGCTAGAGAGATTTGATAGGTGACCTCTAATTCCAGTGTAGTACTCTGTTTTGCGTCAATGGTCACATAGACCTCGGACAGAGTTTCAGTTCTTCTCTCGCCTTGAATACGTTGGATATTCTCACGAATAGCTTTGCTCTTGGCATCAATCTCTTGTAGTTTTCGGGTTAATTTTCGAAGGTTCTTCTTTGCTTTCTTGATTATATCTTTGTTAGCTTTATCCATCTTAGTCAGATTGTCAAGTCCTGTTTCACCAACACTGAACCATTTTCCAAATTCAACACTGAAATGGTTCATTACATTAGTTTGCTGCTCGATTCTTGATTGGTGGAGCTCATACTGATCCTGAATATCTCTTCGCTGTTTTTCTAGAGCTTTTAGTTTCTCCAGCATATCCTTTGTATCGCCTTCTGGTTCGTAGGTCTTGCTGATTCTCTTGACATCTATTCCTCGAAGTATCGCATGACCTCGTCCTTTGACCCGAAAGCTATCCTCATGGGCATACTGAGTAATTCCACCAATACGAATAACTTGTTCTCCTTTCTCTATCTCGGTCTTACCTGTTCTTACTACTCTGGCACCGTCGCGGAAAACAGTAGCTGATATTATCTTA
>SDBT01008679.1_pt1 | contig 16565 bp, 16 predicted proteins | sample 2277101 | NCBI WGS metagenome assembly SDBT01 (sample SAMN10404973, study PRJNA504765) | marine sediment metagenome | isolation source: marine sediment core GS10_PC15, 103 cmbsf | place: Arctic Ocean: Southern Knipovich Ridge | collected 2010 | reverse complement strand
GAATCAATTTTCGCGAGTTCGTAACTAGTTGTAAAATATGAACTTTTTCGAATAATGTAACACTCAAAATCTGTAAAAAAGTGTAGAGCGTTATGTCTATTTTTAATTGTTTCTTTATAATTGACACAAGAACATATACAGATACGGCAATCCAGATTTGTGTTTTTACAGCATTTTCAGAGGTTCCATAGAATCTTTTAATTTTTAAATGCTGCTTGATCCATTTAAAAAATATTTCAATCTGCCATCGACAATTATAAAGGTCGGCTATTGTTAATGCTGGCAATACAAAATTATTGGTTAAGAATACAAAATATTTGTCATTTGCAGAATCATAAAAACGAATCCGACGCAATTTGTCAGGATATTTGTCTTTAGTATTTATACCTGTTGTAACTATCGTTTGATCACATCTAAGACCGGTTGATTTATCTATCGGATGTGAATAAAGTCTTCTAAATTTAAAATTTGATTTGGCACGAATTATAAAAACGGCATTTTCTAAGTTTAAAGTATAAAGTCGAATGAAATCAATATAGGCACGATCCATAATATAGTAAGATCAAGGTTCTGGAAAAATTTCATCAAGAATATTTACATCGTGGACTTTTCCATCTGTAATCTCTATAAATGAAGGGATATTGCCATGTAGGTCAAGTAGAGTATGCATCTTAACTGCTGCTTTATGTTTACGAAATTTTGCCCATGGAAATACTGAAAGGCAAAGGTCTATTGTGGTTGAATCAAGAGCATAAACGGTTTCATTGATTTCAACACCGAATGGGTCATCTTTGTAAATATGGCGTGCCCGGCTAATCAGAATTTGAGCAAAGTCGGCATAAATCCGCCAATCCCTAACTGGACTCCGAAAGATTAATTTGCGGGAAGCCATTTCGCTTTTGAGTAGAACAGCATCAGGGTATGTAAGGTAATTCTGGCATCGTATAGAGTTACAGCATGTTCTAAATTTTCAATGAACAACAGAACCAGTATATGTGTTTAGTGCAAATGGTTCAACACCATCGAGCCTGTTTTTATAGAATGAAAATCAGCTGATAATTTAGTTCATATGATTAAGCGAAATCGTTAGTAAGTTGATTTAGTCTCACACATTAAACTTAAATTGTCGATTTTTGTGAAAAAAATCGATCAGGAGGACTTTTTTTGCTTGACTTTAGACCTTTTATATGTGTGGTTAGGCAAAAACTACCTTAAATTTCTTAGTTTTTTTATCATCTGAACGAAAATAGGTGGAATAAACAGTTTAAGGATATCTCTCATTGGTGATTGCGGTTTTTTTGTTTTATGGGGCAGCCGTTTATACATTTCATTGAACGAACTTTCATTGGAGAGACCACTTCGTTTCAGATAACCTTTAGGGTTCCATGTTATTAGAAAGGATTCTCTGCTCCTGTCAATTTTGAAATCAGAATTAACATTTACAAAAGTTTCAATAGCTTCATAAGGACCTGGTTTGGGTCCTACAGACAATCCATGATGACATATACTATCTTCAACTATGAAGTAATTTCCGGGTCTTAACAATTTGGAATAAGTCATCAATACATTCAATGTGTTATCGTATGTATGATTACTATCTTCAATTACTAATACATTCTCCTCTTTTGAGATTAACTTTCGCGCTTTTTTAATAGACCGGCAAGCATCTCCTTCAATAAAAGTAATCCTCGGATGATTCTTTACATGTTCAGGCACTTGTGCAAGCGATCTGTCTATGCCAATAACTTTCCCACTATTAAGAATATCGCAAATATGTGCCAAAGCTAAAGTGCTTCCTCCATTTGCAATACCAATTTCGATTATTACATCAGGCTTTGTTTCAAATATGATTTCTCGATATATCCAAAAGTCAAATGGGCTTTTGTCGGTTTTTATTCCAAGGTAAGTGCTTTTTGTCATTATACGGTCTTCAATAACTTTCAAGACTTTGAATAAGGACATATCCAAATTATCTTCCATGTAATCGGTCATATGTGTTCTCCTAATTGTTGCACGTCTCTGAGTTGTACTGTGAAAGTATATAAAACTTAATTAGTGTCCGGTTATAAGTCAGATAGATTCAATTGTTTAAAAACATGACCCTCATTGTTTCTGTAAATAGGATTTCTAACTAATTGTAAAATATGAACTTGATCGAAGACACTTAAACTCAATATTTGCAAAAAAGTGTAGAGTGGTAGTGCAATTTTTAATTGTTTTTTAACAATCGCAACAAGCATATAAATGGATATTGCAATCCAAATTTGTGTTTTTACAGCATTTTCTGATGTACCATAGAATGATTTTATTCTTAAATGCTACTTTATCCATTTATAAAATAATTCAATCTGCCATCTGCTCTTATATAATTGTGAGATAGTTAGTGCTGGTAGAATAAAATTATTTGTCAAAAATGTTATGTCTCTATCATTTTCATTATCACAATATTTTACCCAAAGAAGTTTGTCGGGATAATATTGTGAGGGGTAGAAACCTGTAAGTAGAATGGTTTGATTGCACTTAAGTCCGGTTGATTTATCGATTGGATGAGAATATAATCGGCGGAACTGTAAATTTGATTTTGCTCTTATTACAAAGAATGACGAATACTGTTGGAAGTAATATAAACGGACAAAATCAAGATAGCCTCTATCCGTTATATAAAAGGAGCCAGGTTCAGGGATTAGTTCATCAAGGATATTGACATCATGGACTAATCCATCAGTAATCTTAATGAAGAAAGGTATATTGCCCCTTAGATCTAATAGTGTATGCAGTTTAATTGCGCCTTTATGTTTTCTAAATGATGCCCATGGAAATAAAGATAACACAGATCGATAGTAGTTTAATCAAGGGCATATATAGTATTGTCTAAATCGATTGCAAAATCCTCATCTGAGTAAAGTTTACGGGCATCATTAATGAGTAGTTGAGCGAAGTCAGCGTATACACGCCAATCACGATTTTCATTGGCATCAGCCAAAGTGCTGCGGGAAATATAACTACGAAATCCGAGATGATACAATTTTTTTTGCATAGCACCTAAACAGGTGACGATTTCTCTAAGACTTTCTCTGTAAGTAAGTTGAGCAAATGCCATACAAAGAAATTGGTCCCAACATGAGAATCGTCTTATTTTGTAATGTCCCCGGTATCTGGAAACACATTTGTTGAAATCATATTTTTGTATGAATGATATGAGTTGTGAGAAAATTAATTTTCCTTGATACATACCTTACCTCCCAATATTTTAGGAAAGTAAGGAAGATTTGAAATTCAAGTAGAAAAATTTATTTTCAATATTTTAATAATTGTTTTTATGTCACTTACAAGCACAGTTTCTTAAAACAACCGGACACGTATGATAATATTTAGTTTATAACCGTATTTATTTTGTCTTCAATTTTGTGTAATTTTAGAAGTATCATTTAATCTCGTTTAACTTTGATTTTTTGTATTTTCATAATTGCACGCTTAAAAATTGATTCTTTTTTATTCCAATGATGTTTAAATTGATAGGCATCATAATCAACATCACACAAAATGAAATCTGGATGTGAAGTTATTTTGTAATTTTCATCACTCGGTCTGTCATGAAATTTATTTTTTTTATCAGAGTGAATTCCAGAATAGCCAATATTGGACACAAGATTTTTATTAGGGACAATACTTAATCCACCATTTGAAGTTATTGTAAACCCCCATTGAGCATCCCAAATGTGTGATATCAATTTTTGATCTTGATAAACTCTGCCAAACTTATTTTGGAAAAAAACAGATTCTTTATCCGTTCTAAAGGCTGCTTTATATAAATCCTGGTCAACAATTAATGGGTATTTAGACATATGTAAATCCATTTCATTCCAACATCTTTTCCATGTAGCCCATCCCGAGGATACACAATATCGTACGAAAAAGTAACTATGGGGTGATTTTACTGCTTCTTCATGAGATTGGTTTCCACTAATAATCCAAATTCGCGTGTCATTTTTGTATCTTTCCAGCAATTCATCGCAATAATTAAAAAAGGGGAGTGCGGGTACACAATCGTCTTCAAGTATTATTGCACAGTCTTCTGTTTCAAATACCCAGGAAATTGCGTTGTACGGTCCTGGTCCGCAACCTTGATTTTTTTTAGCAAAGCGTTTTTGAACTTCGCATTCCCAATCAACTTGCTTAATTATCTCTTTTACATTTGCAACATTTTGCTTGTCTTGTGGATGCCCATCTCTTGGGGCATCAACGGCAAAATATAATTTTTTTGGTTTTGCATTTTTTATTGCATTAAAAACTTTTTGGGTTGTATCAGGACGGTTGAATGCAATAAGCAGCACAGGAGCTTTAATTTTTGTTGTCATATTTAAATAGTTTTTATCTCGGGTTCTTGTGCTTCCATAGTCAGTGTTTCCCACTCTCTGACTTTTTCTTCTTTAATAAGTCTTTGGTCAGCACCCTCTAAACCAAATTTTACTTTCTTTACGTTAATAAATCCAATGTTTAATAGTGTATTTACTAAGTATTCACTATCCTAGCAAGATCTATGTCCCCAATTTTGTGTAAGTGAATGAATCGCTTCGCAACCAGAATTGTATTGCATAAATTCTTCATCTGGGATTTTCCCACAATAAAAATTAATATATTTTTCCAAGTCAGGTACATTTATCCTTAACCAGCATCCCGGCTTTAATACTCGGTATATTTCACTCAATAATAACTTAGATTCAGCGAGTCTTAAATGTTCTATTGTATGTCATGAATAGACCCCATCAACAATATTATCCGCGTAAGGTAACGGAAATCTTAAGTCTAACGCTAAATCAACTCTGGAGTGTTCAATATATTTCATGCAAAACTTTAATGGTCTCGCATCACGAATTTATCTAAAAACTGTTTTTGTTATATCCAGTCTATTGAAAGCAACTAAAAATACAGGTGTGTTAATTTGTACCATTTCATTACCTTTTATTTTTTTTAATTATGCTAATTGCAATCGCCTTTTATTTGGTAGTCTCATCCGAGTTCAAACCCCAAAACTAGAAAATTGATAACATTACAGGCATAAAGCATAGTGACGTAACACAAAACCTGAAAAAGCTCTATAGCAAAAATAATCTCTGAAGAAAGGCAAAAAAAGTTGAAAAAGAAATAGGAATCGAAATCGGAAAAATACCATTCTTAAAAAAAGCCTTGATATTCATGCCGGTAACCATATGTCCAAAATATAGTCTGATGAAAATGACTAAAAATGCGATAAAGATATTAACACAAAAAATTGCGGGCCAAAGGTGCTCTATTGTGTGGCCTGAATAAATTCCATCAACGGGATTATCTGGACAATTGAATGGGTATCTTAAATCCATTTGTATATCTGGTTTTTTCCTTGGAGGATATTTTTTCCAGAATTTTAATCTTGGATATAAATATAAGTCTACATGCGTCTAATTATCTTTATAATTACTTCCAACACCAACGTCCAATAAATATTAGTATTATTGAACATCTTTGAAGTCTTTAAATAAGCCTTTTCATACATCATCTATCTCAAATTATTAGGTGATCTTCTATTTAAAAGGCTCAACTAATTGCTGTTAAACACCGAAACCACAACCGAGATTTTTATCTAAAAATCGCGTGTATAATTCTCAATCCCAATCTACCATATCAGCTATCTTTCTAGCTTCTAGACAACAGATTTGGTCTTTTCTATTATCCTTTTTTAGGTCCATCCGCAGAAATGTAAAGTTTTTTCGGTTTTGCTTGTTTTATCGCTTCAAAAACAATTCTGGTTGTATTTGGCCGGTTATAAATAATACAGGCGATTTACATCGGTAATTTTGCATGATTCTGCACCGATCCTGATTCAAAAATCTTATTTATTGTCTTGTTAAAAACCTTTTCACTAAATTCCTTTTCAAATGCACGTTGACATTCTGCCTGACATTTCAAATAAAAATCTTCATCTTTAACAAGAAGATCCAGTTTTGAAATGATTTCATCAATATTCAGCGATCTACAACTTATCCCCACCTCATATTCTTTTAAAAAATAATTAAAAGAAGAATAGGTTGGTCCATGAAAGAATATTGGCAAATTAAACGAAATATATAAACCTGCTTTGGTCGGAAATGCATATGTCATTTGAAATCTATTGTTTTTATTAAACTTATAGGGCAAATATCCAATATGGCAATTCCTAAGAATTTCTAATAATTTTTGTTCATCAATCCAACCTAAATTTTCAACATTTATTCCATCATAATTTATTTCTATTTTTCTTTGTGAAGCAATATATACTTTTATGACTATATTTGGATTTATAGAAGCATACTTATCACAAGCTGACAAAAATTTCACTAATTCATCTCGTCCATACATGCTCCCAGAAAATACAATGTTCAAATTCTTTTTTATTTTTCTTATGATAAAATCAGGTTGATTTTTAAAACCTACTCTCAGAATAATAGGTTCTTTATTATACTTTTTATTAAAAAATTCCCTCATGGTTTCGCCTGCTACTGCAAGAATAGTACATTTGTCTATAATTTCATAATATTCCCTATATTTAATTTTGTAAATAATCTTATGATCAACATCTTCAGTTTCAACTGTGTCAGATATATACCCAATTAGTGGAATATTTAATTCTTCAACAATTCTATTTAGAACAAGTAAACTATCGGCTCTCAGTACTGCAAAGACCAGATTACAATTAAGACTCTTAGCATAATTTATAATACTATTTAATTGAATTTTTCTAGACAGAATCATAAAGATTGTTTCAAGAAAGGGAATTTTTCTTATATATTTACCCACTTTACCCCTAACAGGTAATCTAAAGGAATATTGTTTTACTATTAAATCACTAAAATTATCTGACATTTTATTCCTGTCAAGTTTCCACCCTATATTTATATAATAAAAAGACTTGACTCCAAAACGTTTGATAATATTGCCATATAAAATTCCTCCAGCGTTTGTATTAGCAGGCAAGCCATCAGCAATAAATATAATTTTATTTTTCTGATACATTAATGACTTTATATTATGTGTATCCAGTTTATTGGTAAAGTGAGTACTTGTCGTAAAAAACCTAAATTTATTATATTTTTTATTCCATAGTTGAATATGATTATTATATTTTTATCTATCCTATATTTATTCTTCTATTTTAAATCCAGAATTTAATATTCTCTCTAAATGAGATTTATTTAAACAAATAATATCATTGATATTCTTATTATTTCCCGCATTAAATCGTTTTAACCGTTTTTTATTTAAATAATAAATCACATATCCATATTCGATCAATGAATTCTCCAAATTTGTTAGAATTTCCATATTATTATTGTGGACAATTCTGTTATATTCACATAATATTATTGGAGCTCTTCTCTGGATTAAATAGAGTTCGGCTCCTTTAATGACCCGATATTCAGCACCTTCTACATCTATCTTCAAGATATCTATGTGATCTATATTATTTTGGTTACAGAAGTTTGATATTGTGGTTATTGATTTTTCAACAACTTCAATAATTGGACGCATTGAAATTTCTTCTATTGTATTGTATGCATGATCCTTGCACATTTTTAATTTTATTCTGCCCTCATAATCACCAATTGCTGTATTAAAACATTTAATATTTTGGAATCCGTTTAATTCGATATTTTTAATTAATTCATTATATATCTCATCAGATGGTTCAAATGAATATATTGAAATATTATTTTTAATTTGAGAAGCTGATAATAAACTATAAATTCCAATATTAGCTCCTATATCCAGAATAATATCATTATTAGTGATTATATTTGAAAAGAATTCCATTGTATATTTTTCAAAATTATTTATATAAAAATAGGTATCTACATCACGTGATGGATTGATTAGTATCTTAAATCCATATTTACTATTAAATATAAAAGGTTTATCTCTTTTTTTAAGTTGATAAATTTTGAAGTCATTATATTTGCGTTTCACTTCATTATAAAATTTATTTAAAGCTCTTTTAATCATGATACTTCAATTAATATTTCTGTAATTTGATTGATCTATTTAGTTAGATTTTCTAAATAAAATTTCCTTAATGATTTCTTTTTCACTTCTTTCGTATAAACCATAAAGATAGGAGATGAGGTGATACGTGAGAAATGAAAACATTAATACGGCTATCACTGAAGTAAAATTAGTGATAAATGGTTTTAAAATATATAATATACAGATCTGAAGAAATCCAACTAAAATTGGCTTAATAAAAGCAAGTTTGAAGAATATAGTATTATTGAGCCCTAGTAAATTCTTATTTATATAAATAAGATAATGAATATAAATAACAGTAGAAATTGCATAAGCAATACTAGATCCTACAATTCCAAAGATCTTTATTAATGGATAAATGGTTATTATTATTATCAAAAAATTAATAATAGTATAAACTGCAGTGATCTTTAACTTAGCCATACCATAAGTAATCAAACCTCCCAAATGTCCAAGTGAATTAATAAAATATCCTGTAGCTAAAATTATTAATACTAGATAACCTTCATCTGCAAAATCTTTTCCAATCCAATATTGCAGAATTTTATATGACAGCATACATATAGGTATATAAACGGATAATTTAAACATTAGAAAATATTTAGTCATTTTAATATAAATACGATTTAGTCTTTCATAGTCGTTTTCTGCTGATAACTGGCTTGAGATGGGAAAAATGATTTCAGATAATTTAAAAGTAAAAGAATTAATTCGATCCGTTAATGATTGGGGAATAATATAGTATGTGACGGCAGCGGTACCAAGCATCATTCCAATTAGCATTCTCCCTAATTGTCCAATTGACAGATTTGAAAGCTTTATAAACAAATCCCAAATACCAAAAGCAAACAATTTATGAAAAGTACTTTTATCAATTCGTAAATTAAATTTATAGGTCGGTAATAGTCTACGAACGACAAAAATATTAATAATAAGGAGTATAATACTATTTAAATATTTAACTAATACTACTTCTTTAAAACCATATCCAATATAAATGATAAAAACAACCGACAATGTCGAAAACGTACCTAAAATCAACTGTATTTTATTAATAATATCAAAACGATGAAAAGCCTTGGGCACAGCATTATAAACAGAGTTTAGTAGGGAGATGGGAAAACCAAGGGCAGCAATTTTAAAGGCAAAAGACGCAACATCTTTCATGTTCTCCGGTACTTTAAAAACAGATTCAACAAACCACCCGCTCAATAAAATAATACTTGTACAAATTATGATTCCAACAATAAGATAGATAAAAAAAAGTGAATTAATAACAGCATTGATTTTAATAAAATCTTTTTTAATTAAGTATTCTGAGACGTATTTTATATTGCCTGCTCCAATCCCCATATCCAGCAGCGCAAAATATCCAAGAATAACTCCAATAATTCCTAAGATACCATAAACATCTGTCCCCAATGATAAAACAACATATGGCGTAGTAACAAGATTCAGACCTATTGGCCAAATCCAACCAATAGTATTATATATTGTATTTTTAAATGATTGCCTATATAATGATGTCAAACTTTATTCAGTCTTTAATTCAGGATAGTTAATTATAAATAAAACTGAAGGATATTAGTGAAAAAAATATTTATTTATTTCAAAAACAATATTGGTGGTGTATTAGTTGAGAAGTGTTTATAAGCTCACTTAATACTCATCTTATTAAATTTTAATAAAAGACTATTTATGGGAATAGCTACCAAAAACAGATAAAACGGAATAATTGACAGTTTGAATCTGCCTAATCCCGCTGATCCAATAATAAAAGAAAAATATATTATTGGAATTAAAATTAGTATCAATTCAAATATGTATCTACTCTTTATTAAAATTATATTTCCTATGATTGTTAAAAGGTATTCAGATAAAAATAGAAATAGAATGGAAATTATTACTACTAAAATAAATCCACTAATAGTTGTAGACAAAAGCTTGATCGTTTTAGTAAAACCCTCATTTTGCAGAGTGTCGATGATATCATGTTGAGAGAGATCGGTATTAAAAATCCTGGCGAGAGAATTACGTTCTACACTAAAATACATATCCAGGATACCCCAAATATAAGATTTAACGAAGAACCATTTATTCGAATTAATAATTTTTTTCGCTTCCTTTTGAAAATTCTGATAATATTCATAACTATCATTACTAGAATATTCATTTTTAATCTTCTCTGCTAATACGATTTTTGCTTCTTTGAGTGGTATATCCTCTTTTATTGATATTACAGGGGCAGAATATAGTATTAGTGAATTATAGGCACCTGAAATTGAATAAAAATAATGGTCATGGATCAATTTGTTTCTGACAATCCAGGGGGTAATAAAAATCAATAAAATTATTAAAAATATGGATATATGAACTAATTTTTGTCGAGTATTTACTGGTGTTCTGATTAGAAGAAAAATAGCGAAAACAAAATAGAGATAAAAACCGACTGGTCGAATTAAAACGGCAATTGATAATGACACTCCAGCAATAACCAAATCTTTAAATTCAGGCTGTTTAAAGTATCTGCTGATAAAATAAAATCCCAGCACAATAAAAAAAACAAATAAGGAATCACTAAGTAATTTGTTTGAATAGATGATTGCAAAGGGATCTACGGCCCATAATAATCCGGCGATATTAAAGTTAAAGTTTGGAAAAAGTAATGTACCTGTATTAATTATCAATAAGACAATGAATGAATCAATAATAATTTGAAATAGAATAGCCAGCCATACTTTTGTTCCAAAAATTGTATATATCGCAGCTAAATACAGGGGATATCCCGGCGTTCTAAGCATGGAAAGATATTCTGAATCTTCACCATATGCCTGATGATTTACAATATCTTTAGCTAAAATCTGGTAACCATTGGCATCTCCAATAATTATTCTGCTATCGTAAGTCTCAGAAAAAGGATTATAAGATAAAAAAAGAATAAAACGTAGGATTAGAGCCAAGGCTAGGATTAATATGGCAATTTTATGTCTTTGCCAAATATCTTTTATATTCACCAAATATAAAACCTATGAAGATTTTAATATTTGATTAATTGAATTGTAGGATTTTATATCCATAATGATAAATCAAAGGCTTTTCTTGTAAACCTTTTACTCTCTAGGGCGTTTCTTAGTGTTAAATATTTAATTCAATTACTATTTATTATATCAATCGGTGTTGTTTCAAAAGGATTTACATTGATATACATACCCCATTTGGGATTTTTGTCATCAGCATCTGATATTAAATTTTTAATTTGATTCTCTTGGAACATCCCCCAATAGTTACCAGAAAAATCCAGGGTATCAATACTGCCTTTTGAGCCGAGTGGGGCACTAATAAACATATTTTCATGATTTAGAAAATTATTATTACTTCCTGATAGTACAGCATTTTGACCCATTATAATTCCTGTATCATTATTCTCAAATTGACTTAATTGAATATTGCCGGTAGTTTCGGAATAACCAAATCCTCCGGGGGGATTAGCAGTTAGCGCGATACTGTCTTTATAAAATATATTATTATTAATTAAATTATTAGTTGAAGATAAGAGACGAATGGCTTCACCGTTATTAAAAAACAGATTACTTTCAATCTTTAAACCTGAACCATATTCAGACTCAAAACCAACCTGATTGTTAATAAAGTTATTGTTAGAAAGTAAAAGTGTTTCCTTTACATTAAAATTTACTATTCCTAGATCACTTACTCTCAGAATATTATTATTAAAAGTAAAATCCGCACTCTGATTAATTATTCCATTCTTTGTATTATTGATAATACAGTATTCTGCACTGAATATTGCTGAAGATTTAATATCAATTTTTCGCCATTTTTTAGATAGTTCTGAAGTTATAAATACTGGATTATTTGCGCTTCCGTTAAGTTCGAGTATACCTAACACCTCAACGTCAGAGTTATTAGGTATTAGTAAAATACTCCCACCAGTCAATGTCAATTTAATTCCGTCTGGAATAATAAGATCTTCTGCCACAACTTGTCGTTGATTAATGGTTGTATTTTGAGATAAAACATACTTTAGATAAACTACCTCATTAAGTGTTCCAATATTTATAGAATTACCCGGCTCTTTATTATATAAATACTTCCAACCAAAACTATCCTTTTCAGCCACCACATGATATTGACCGGATTGAATGCCATCAATTTTCCAGCTGCCGCTTGTATTACTAGTTGTCTGAGCAACGGGTTCATGTTCACGATGGTCAAATTCTGTTTGCTGTGATATTTGAACCCCTATGTTCGGATACTGCTGGTTCAGGCGTACAATAGCCGTATCCAATTCAATCAGTCTATACAAACCAATAGTAATCCCACTGTGATCAGTTTTTTCCTCTAATTGCACTGTTCCTGATATGGACAAGGTATCTTCTGAGGAAGAAGGTGAGTCGGAACATCCTCCTAATAAGAAAAAAGACAAAAGAGAAAAGATAAAAGAAACATTAGTAATCACTTTTTTCATAGTTTGATCCTTTATGAATCAATATTTTTCGAACAATTTACCCCAAATGTTATTTTTTTTCCAATCGGCAAATATCTTTTTTCCATTAAGATTCCACCAGATTTTGTCGTGATACAGATCTGATCCCGCAGCAAAAATGTTTACCAACGGCGTATGAAATAAAAATTTTTGTGTCCAGATAAGAGGCCCAAACCAGATAAAATTGCCTACCGCACTGACTGCATTATTTCCCACTGAAAACATATAATTAAATTGATCAATATCCTCACCAACGATTTCAATATCGTCTAATGTTCCGGTTCCCAGACCCTGTTCCGTAGCCAAACGCACATATTTGAGATCGGTCATTGGATCAAATCCCATAATACGTGCGGCTACCGCATCGATCGCTACCTGGTCTGACGAGGCTAAGATGATATCCCCCTGAACAGGTTTCAAGGTTCTTGGACCTGGCCCGTTGCCTAATGTGGTTCCATCCATTACAGCAAAAATACCCGAATGTATTTCTTTCTGAATTTTTAAAAGATCAACCAAAGTCTCATGAATCCAGCTGTGTGTATAATGCCGGTGAGTGGCCAGTAAACCGCCAAAGGCATTTTTTATTGCACCGGTAGTGGTCGTATAAATATGACATTTTACGGTAGGTAAGTGAACAATATTTTTATCAAAAAAGAAATCAGGGATATAGATACCTTTTTTGTAGATCTTGTGTAAAACATTGAGTTCAGATTTGGGCTCATACTTTATCCACGTCATATCCTCGGGAACAAAATTGAATTTTACCGGAATATTATATTTGTCAAAGACCACATCGAATTTGTTTAATTTCTCTCCATGCTTGGGCCTGGTGACAACCGTTTTGTTCTCTACAGCAACAATATCATTCAATCCATTTTTTTGTAATGCTTTGATGGTACCTTCCAGCTGCCATGGGGTTGTATTTGCCGAGGGCATGGGTAAGTGCCAGGATATATTGTCCTTCAATATCGTCGTTTTATTTGGATTCAAGCTATCAGTTAGACCGGCAAGTTCACAGACCCTTATATAATCTTCAATAACCGTTTCAGGCTTGGTTTTCAGCACCACAACTTTTGATTTTGCCAAATAAATCTCCTTTTACTTCCTTAATGAGCCTAAACCACAGATTTGATCCACGAATTTCCACGAATTAGAAACCATAAATTTCTCAGATTTTCACAGATTATCTCAGATAAATTTTCTAAGTATTTTATATTTTAATTGAACTTAGTATAAATAATTTAAAATGGTTTTAACCAATATAAAGAATTTTTTAATCTGTGCTAATCTGTGAAATCTGTGGTTAAAATCTATGGTAAATTATTCAGACTAGTACACAATGATCACAGTCACAATTATCCAGATCAGCACCGTACTTAATATACCCTTATCATTTAATAGTATTCTCTCCGGACTGCCACCAAGGTTCTTCTTATATACCAGATAAAAATACCTGAACAAACCCAGGATAACCAGGGGTATAGTATAGATTAAATTTTCTGTATTAAAACGGTTTACGGTTTCTCCATCTAAAGTATATAAGGCATAGGCAACAATCGTGATTGCTGTTACCACAACAATCATCTGATCCAGAACCTTGACATTGTACTCTTCCAGAATTTTTCGATGATTACCGGCGTTTTCATTTAATAAAATCAATTCCTGTCGTCTTTTACCTATTACCAGAAACAGGGCTAGAAAAAATGTACAGACCAGTAACCATGGCGATATCCGGACATCGATTGCCACCGCACCGGCAACCGCTCTTAAAACAAACAGGCTTGCCACCAGTAGAATATCTACAATAACCACATGCTTGAATTTAACCGAATACAACAAGGTTATCAGAATATATGTGGAAAGAATAATACCCGTTTCTGTATTGATACGAAATGCGCCAATGATAGCAATGATTGACAGAATAACAGCAACTGTTAAAGCCAGATGTAAAGATATTTTTTTTGATGCAATCGGCCTGTTCTTCTTATCAGGATGAATTATGTCTTCATTGCGGTCAATAATATCGTTAATGATGTAAATGCTCCCGGCAGCCAGACAGAAAAATATAAAAATATAGATGGATCTTGAATAAAAGTCGGGATCAACCAGATGCCCGGAAAATATGAGTGCTGCAAATACAACCAGGTTTTTTGTCCACTGATGAGGCCTGAGTGAAATTATTATATTTTTAATTTTACTCATTTTGCAACCAGCCAGACACCAAGGATTATAAAAGCAATTCCTCCCATTTGGAGTAAAGTTAATTTTTCACCAAGATACAACAAGGAGGTTACGATAACGATAACAAAACCCAGACTTGTCATAATCGGGTAGGCGATACTGAGTTGGATGTGTGATAAAACATAACTATAGCTGATTAAAGCGATAATAAAACAACCAATGCCAAACCAGATCACATAATTAAGAAAAAATTTATTCCAGATCTCGGTTAAAGATGCAATCTCCATTCCGCCAACTCGGTTCATGCCAATTTTAATCATTACATTTGCCAGTGCATTTGTAATAATGGCAACGCCTAATATCAAGTAATATTTCATAAGACCCTATTAAGAACGGGAAACGAGGACAACGCCCACTGTGATAAATAAAATACCAATCCAGCGTTGCCATGTTAGATTTTCCTGCCAGAATATCCAAGAGAATATTGCCACTAGTACATAACCAATAGCCACAATCGGCCGGGCATAGGAAAGTTCGATGCGGGATAAGATGCCTAACCAGACAAAAAAACTGATTCCGTAACTGATAAAACCAAGCCATATAAACGGATTTACCGCTGCTTTTAAATAATAAGGTACAAGATCGGTAAGATTTTTTGAAATAGCTCCAACCTGTACCATGCCCTGTTTAAGGGACAATTGCCCAATAACACCTAAAACGACTGATAAAAATATGAATCCTAATTTTGCAATCATTTATATCTTATTTTAATTCGTGAAAAATCGTGTTAGTCGGTAGGTTTAAAATGCGCCCACTGGCGTACTGCTCCGCCTATTGGCGCGGTATTTGAATATATTTAATTGCCTATTTGTTTGCGATACCATTTATATATAGATTCTATACCATCTCTTATATCGATTCTTGCCTGCCAACCGATTTTATTCAACACTGAAACATCCAGTAATTTTTGCGGGGTACCATCCGGTTTGCTTGTATCGAAATCAAGTTGACCTTTATACCCGACAATATCTTTAATCAGCAGTGCTAACTCTTTTATCGATATATCCTCTCCAACGCCAATATTGACAAAGTCGTTCCCGCTATAGTTTTGCATCAGAAAAAGACAAGCATCAGCCAGATCATCTACATATAAAAATTCCCGACGCGGTTTACCGGTACCCCAAATTACCACGGAATCTTTATTTGTTTCTTTTGCTTCATGAATTTTTCTGACCAGGGCAGGAAGCACATGTGAAGTCTCGAGATCAAAGTTATCATAGGGACCATATAAATTTGTGGGCATTACCGAAATAAAATTAGTATTATATTGATCATTATAAGCCTGGCACATTTTGATCCCGGCAATTTTCGCTATTGCGTAGGGTTCATTAGTGGGCTCTAACTTACCGGTTAATAAAAACTCTTCTTTCAGCGGTTGGGGAGCGTGTTTGGGATAAATACAGGAACTACCCAGAAATAACAACTTTTTTACCCCGTATTTCCAGGAAAAATGAATCACATTATTCTGAATCTGAATATTTTCATAAATAAACTGGGCACGGTAGGTATTGTTTGCCACAATCCCACCAACCTTAGCCGCGGCCAGAAATATATATTCCGGTTTTTCTTCTTTAAAAAACTTCTCGGTCTCGGCTTGATTAATCAGATCAAGTTCTTCCAGATCCCGGGTAACCAGGTTGTTGTACCCCTCTTTTTGCAGGCGGCGCATAATCGCTGAACCAACCATGCCCGTATGCCCGGCTATATATATCTTACTATCACTTTTCATAATTAACCACCGAGGGCACCGAAGTCACCGAATAAAACTTTTAATATATTGTTC
>SDBT01008678.1_pt1 | contig 16565 bp, 12 predicted proteins | sample 2277101 | NCBI WGS metagenome assembly SDBT01 (sample SAMN10404973, study PRJNA504765) | marine sediment metagenome | isolation source: marine sediment core GS10_PC15, 103 cmbsf | place: Arctic Ocean: Southern Knipovich Ridge | collected 2010 | reverse complement strand
GCTCGAAATCCGCCAAAAGACACGTATAACAGAACGATGAAAAGCCCGAGCAGTTCGGCGACAATAATGTTCATGTTGTAAAAGCTGTTGAATGCCTTTCCGGTGGCGGTCAGCTGTGCCGCGCAATAGGTTACCACCATGATCAGCAGAATTGTCGACAATACGATACGGACCAGATGTTTTCGGTCATCCAGTTTGTCCTCGAAGTAGTCCAGTACTGTTAGTGAATCGTATTTTTCACTTTCGTCCTTGAAACGCGGAATAATAAACATCCACGAAACCGCGACTCCCAGGGTTTCGCCAAGCGCGATCCACAATCCGCTTAGTCCGGTCGCGAACCCGACGCCTGTAAGACCTAAAATGAGCCACCCGCTCTCACCCGTTGCCCGAGCGCTTAATGCCGCGACCCAGTAACTAAGACCATGGCTGGCGGTTACAAACTCGGAAACCGATTTCTGCTTGTTTTTATACTTCAGCCCGATCAGGACCATTACTACGCAATACAGTAAGACTATTGCAATACTCATTTGTTATTCCTTAACTGTTTACAAAATTTATGTCCAAGCTCGTGCCCCAGGTAGTACATAATTCATTCCCTTCGATGCAGACCTTATCAAATCCATCTTAAACTATCAAGGATTTTTATTGTCGGCCTCCTCTACTAAAGTCTAACCAATTTAAATCCAATCCCATTTTTGCGCGGAGTTTTGGCTCAAATGCAATTTATGCCCAAGGTAGGCACTTGCTCTCTTTCTGCCTTATGCCTTGTGCCTTATGCCTTACGGACACTTCGTGTCCACATAGCATAGAAAGCGGTTATACTATCGTGCTATTGGCAATAAAAATAAAAAAATTTATCTCCTTACCTCAGCAACACTTATCGATTTTCGCACCAGGAAAAATTCCCGATTTTCGCATGAGAGACGCAAGTTCGTGCAAAGTATAGAGGGGCTAACTTTTTTCTGCCTTATGCCTTATGCCTTTCTTTAACAGTTTTGAAATTTAATTTTTGATTTTGAATTTATGCTACGCAATACGCATCACGACATACGCAATACGAATCATATCCGTTGTGACAATTGTTTTTTTTCGGCCTATATAATCGGCCAATGCCGTTCTGTCCTTACCTGCCGCCAGAAAACAAACTTTGAGGGCAGATGGTGGATCGTCGCCCTTGACGATAAATGCCCCAATTTCTACCCGAGCAGTACCTTTAAAGCCGGTAAAAATGCTACTCGCAGGATACCGCTTACTCAAGGCAAATTCGCACTCGTTGACGCCGTCGATTATTACCGGCTGGTAAAATATAAATGGTACGCCAAACATGCCGCCAACACATTTTACGTCGTTAGAAAACATGCTGGAAAATCCCTTAAGATGCATCGCCAGATAATGGCCGCACCGGATCATCTTGTAGTTGACCACATAGACCACAACGGACTCAATAACACCAGGGCCAATCTTCGTTTATGCACCTCTGCCCAGAACTTATGCAATGCGCTCCCGCCTGCCAATGCAAGTTCAAGGTATAAGGGCGTAAGTTGGGAAAAGAGGAGAAAAAACTGGCGCGTCGTGATCCAGTTCAACAATAAAACATACCATCTCGGACACTTCAAAAATGAAATAGAAGCCGCAAAAGCTTACGATGAAAGGGCAAAAGAGCTGCATGGAGAGTTCGCCTGCCTGAACTTCCCGCCGAAAAAGTCAGACACGGATTAACGCGGATTTCCAAGCCCCGACCGTCAGGGAGGGGACAATATAATTTCGATCCCAGGTGGCAATATTCCACTTTTGTTTTGAATTTTGAACATTTGAACCTTAACTGGTACTTCGGATTTGAATTTTGAACTTTTTTAATCTCTGCAGCCCTGAGTATTTCCCCTTTTTTCTCTTGCATAATCCCTTTGGGCTGGTATAATACCCCCGGAAACCGATAAACACGGATTTTGGAATAATAAAGGGAAGACAAAATGCGAATGAAATTTAGCAGGATTCCACAGTTTTGCACTTTGCACTTTGCACTTTACACTTTACACTTCCTGGCCCCGCCAAATACACCGGAAACTGATAAAAAAGGATTTTGGAAAGATATAAAAAAATAAGGAAATTGTCCCTATTTATGCTCAGATTTGATAAATGGTAGGATTCAAAACTAAACGAGAGTAGAAAATGATTTGGAGGTTCTATTTATGGGCGAAAATATGAGTGGTCTTAATCGTGCGCAGCGGGAGATTATTAGAGGGATGGTAATGAACCGTGAGAGTGGGCCGAGAGTTCGAAGTACTATCGACCGGTTAGCCAAGAAAGAAGGGTGGGATTACGAAGCGAACATACGGCTTGTTGCTGAACTATCTGCAGTCAGCTATCCCGAAACTTCGATGCACCTTGAGCATAAGATAAATCGAACAGATAAATGCTGGGTGATTACAACTATGTATGGCGAAGGAAGTCGGGAATGGCTTCAAGTAAGGCGCCGATGTCCACGAGCTTTTAAGCGTAATCCACTTTTCTTTCCTAGTTGGTGTCTCTACAAAGTATTGGGACCATCTTTGGCCCGTTGGGGTAAGTCTGGGCGGTTATCTTCTGAGGTCTGTAAAAGATTCGTAGCTGCGCCTATTTTACGAGCCACAGATACTAGCAATTTTTTCTCATTTTTAGCTAAATTTTACCTTCTGCTCCTAACAGTTTTTTTGGGGATCGTGATGCTTCCATTAAAGCTATTGGGCGATTTGTGTTCAGTACTACAAACTACAAAAAGCAAAAGTTGAAGCAAGGTATGATGATATGAATGATTTAAGCACTAAAAGGATGGTCCGCGGCATTGTTAAAACACTTACTGTTTTAACTACTATTATAGTCCTTGTCGGCCTGATATTAGCAGCTTGCCTTAAAATCGAGGGGGTTGCTTCAAGGATTCTTCCTTTATACCCTCGCTACAATTTGGCTTTGGAAGGCATCAAGGTTTTTAAGGATAATCCTCAAGTTGTAAAAAGGGACAATGAAATTGTGATGAGTGAAGACGCTGGTAAGGAAGTCATGGCCACTGCTTTAGGTATAGATCATCCATCATGGCCGGTAATGCTAGATTTTATTAAGTCAGAAATTGCTTTTCGCAAATCAGACAGAAATCGAACAATCGAAGAGACTTTGATCCGAGAGGACCAATCAAATAATAATGAAAATGTTATACACAAAAAAATTCCGACAAAAATAAACTATGACCGAGTAAAAACATTTATTGTTGTTCGGGCAACAGATGTTGTAACTATAGGTGACAAGCCTATAACTGCACAGTATCGCATACAGGTATTTGACCCGTCACAGGGAATAAATCGAATGGTTTACGACTTTTTATCTTTTGAGGAATTTAAGCTCGATTTAAAGAAAATGTTAGTAGATGAATTAGAGTTTTATTCCATTATATTTGCTATCATCGCAGTACTATGCAATGTACCCCTTTATTGTATTAAAAAGTATTTTAAGGCTTATTTAAACTCATAGGCGAATAAATATTGTAGAACCAAATGGAACTTGTTATAGAAACAGTATAATTATTGTTAGTTAATTGGAGTTAATGGACTTTGGCTAAGTTAATAGATGTCAAAATCAGTGAGGCCGAACTGATCGAGTACCTCAACACATCGTCTGACTTTGCTTTTGAACTACGCTGCCTCGAACATCTTTCCAAGCTTGGTTTTGATTGCCAACATGGTGGATCGTACACCGACCCAGTGACAAAAAAGCCAAGGCAATTCGACATACGAGCTCAAAAGTCGCAAGAATCGCGTTGCGTACGATGCGCTATCGAATGCAAGAACCTCTCTGAGTCATTTCCTCTCTTGGTCATGTGTGTACCGCGTGCGCAAGGTGAAAGTTTCCACGATCTTATCTTATCATATCATCCAGATATGGTTAAACAGTCTTATGCGGAGATCCCTGCCTGCAAAAAGAACAGCGAGACTAGACGGGTAAATCAACCGTATTCTGTGTACGTAGTTGGGGAACCTGTTGGCAAGAGTTGTGTACAGGTTGGCAAAGGAAAGGATGGTTCGGTTACTGGAAATGATGCTGAGGTCTTCGCCAAATGGTCTCAAGCTCTGGCTTCGGCGAACGACCTTGCTGATGAAGCCGCTGAAGAAGGTGAAACATGTAAAAAGATCTGCCTGTCGCTCATTCTGCCGGTGCTAATTGTTCCCGACGGAATGCTGTGGAAGGTTGATTACGAATCAAATGGCAGCAGAAATGGTGTTCCCGTTCAAACCGATCGATGTAGTTTTTTTGTTGACAAGTATTACTCCACATTCTCAAGTTCTTTGCACGGCACAAGCCTGATTATTTCACATCTTGAGTTTGTAACATTGGCAGGCTTGGATTTATTGATGAAAGATATTTTGGTTTCAGAAAATTCATGGTTTCCTATTGATAAGCTATTTAATGAACCAGACTAACCGTCTAATCTTGAAACACAAGAGATTGGACGAGTTCGTAGGGCTATAAAAGAATGTTGACATAAAAACTGGACAGAGATGGCAGATAAATGCATCATATACAATTTACTTCTTAAAAAGTATGCAATTGGAGGACTTTTTATTGTTGTGGGTTCAATAGTTATTGCTTTCAACAAAAGCATTGGCATTGCTCTTGCTTTGATTGGATTGTTTATATCGTGCATAATGGCCCGTCAACAGTATAAAAAAACACATCTATCTTTTTCCCAAAACATAGAATTAGTTTATTTTTTATTAGAAGAAAATCGGATTTTTTTTCAGAACTATGGTCCAAATTCATCTGCGGGCAATACGACTTATTTAAGAACTGGTTCACAATTAAAGTTGTGGGAAGCTGCAAGAAAAAATAAAATAATTCCTAACAACCAAAAAATGATGGAAATAATCAGAAAGATTGAAAACCAATTCGACAATGAAGAAAAATGCATTATAGATAAGATGAAAAAACATATATTTGCCTTTGAAGTACACAGTAAAGATTTGTCCATAGATTACTCTGAGCATCGATTTCCAATTGAGTTTACCAATCTAATAGTACAAAAGTTAAATACATTGCAAAACCCATACGAGTTAACTGAACGATATAGAGAGTGGTTATGCAACATTAATTTGGAAATGGAGAATAAAATAACAGAGGCATTTATTTTTGGTTCTTCTCTTTATTTGACAAGCCCCAAAGATATAGATGTTGTGATATCTTACAAGGGTACACCACTGGATTTTCAACCAAAGCTTACTGCCATGAAAAAGAATTTCAAGAAAACTTTCAATGTACCTGTTCACATAACCGCATTCTCGCATGCAGAAAAAAGTGAGTACGAAAAGTTTATAAGGCGTTGTGGGGAAATGATACAAATAGAGTTTTAACCATAAGGAGGTTTTTTGTGGGAAGAGATTTACATTATTCAATAGTTCCTTATTTTGAAAAGGTTTTGCAGGACCATAGTAGTGTCAAAATGTTTCAAAGAATTGATAGCGACACCACAGATGATCATTATGTGTACCGGGTAGAAAGACATAACAAAATAGATGTTGTCGTTCAACTCTCGGATGCATATTGCTTTACAGATGCTGATTATTGGTCAAAATCCAAGTGTCTTGATAGTGGGGGTGTTATTTGTATCATAAAACCAGAAGCGAGCGATGTCTTTGAAAGAAAACAAATTAATGGGAAATACATTATAATTGGTAAATTAAACATTTTAATGGGCGCGTTAAACAAGGATGATTTTTGGAATTATAAACCGAAGGACGAGAGAAATTAGTGCTTAGGATTTCCGGCGAGTCAATCTATTTTCGATTGAAAGACCCCGGCAATTCGTTATAATACTCCTATGCCAAAAACAGACCGAAAAGTCTATACCGTCCAGCAGATAAACGCCTTGATAAAGATGACTCTCGAGCAGCATCTGCCCTCAAGACTGACCGTTACCGGCCAGATAACCGACTGGAAGCGGCATTCGAGCGGACACTGCTATTTTTCACTAAAAGATGATGCCGGCATACTGCCGTGCGTAATGTGGTCAAGTAAGGCAAAAAACGTAAAGTTCACCCCCGAAAACGGCATCGCGGCCCTGGCGACCGGCCATATCGACCTGTATCCCCCTCAGGGCAAGTACCAGTTTTACGTTGATATCCTCAAAGAGTCCGGCATTGGCGACCTGCAGTTGGCCTTTGACCAGATGTATAAACGCCTCAAGGACCAGGGTCTTTTCTCCGACGACCATAAAAAGCCTCTTCCCACCTATCCGATGCGGATCGGAATAGTTACCAGCCGGACCGGCGCCGCCCTGATCGATATTGCAGAGAGTATTTATAATCGCTGGCCGTGCGCAAAGCTGTTCGTCTCTCCCGTTCCCGTCCAGGGCCCCGGCGCTGCCGAAAAGATCGCCACCGCCATAAGGAACGTCAACGCCGCCAATAACCGGCTGAATCTCGATGTCCTCATCGTCGGTCGCGGCGGCGGCTCGCAGGAAGATCTCTGGTCGTTCAACGAAGAGCCCGTCGCCCTCGCCATCTTTGATTCGCAAATCCCCCTCATCAGTGCCGTCGGCCATGAGGTCGATACCACCATCGCCGACCTCGTCGCCGATGCCCGCGCCTCTACCCCCACCAAGGCCGGAGTAATCGCCGTTCCGGATATCAATGAGGTACTCGCAAAGATAGCCGCCCTCGCCAGGCAGTTGGCTCTAACTGCTGATTCGGCGATCAGTCTTTCCGCCCAGCGGCTCCAGACCGTTCGGACCGAGACCCTTTTCAAACATCCTCGCCGGATAATAGATATCGCCCGCCAGCGCCTCGACCAGGCCGATGCCGACCTGGCAGCTTCAATGGAGCGCAACCTCATTTCGCTCCAGGGGCGCCTCACGGCCCCGTTACAAAGCCTCCTGGCCGCCGAGCCGTCAAACCTGCTGGCTCAGCAGAGGGGAAACCTCGATAATCTCGCCTCCGCGGCAAGATCAGCGGCCAAGGCGGTCTTTACCAGAAAACAGTTGCAAATGACCGCAATCGATAATAGACTCTCAGCACTGAACCCAAGGGCGGTTTTAACCAGGGGATATTCGATCACCGCCAGCAAGGCGACCGGCAGGGTGATTACGGACCTAAAAGAGGTCAATATCGGAGACATGCTGATCACGGAATTGGCAGGCAGGAAAACTATCGAAAGTAAGGTCGAAAAAAAATCAGATGGAGGGAAGAACTGATATGGCAAAGAAGAAAACCGATATAACCAAAATGACATTCGAGCAGGCCATCGATTCGTTGACGGGGATCGTTGATGGCATAGAGACCGGCCAGATGCCCCTGGCCGAGAGCATCCAAAATTACGAAAAGGGCATGCAGCTCATCAAGCATTGCAGAGGCATCCTGCAAACCGCCGAAAAGAAAATAGAAAAAATCGCCGCCGAACAGACCGAACAGAAAAATGCATAACAATATTTTGAGACCAACAAAAAAATGCATAGCAAAATTTTTGCGAGCGTGGCGGAATTGGCAGACGCACCAGGTTTAGGACCTGGTGTCCAATTGGACGTGGAGGTTCGAATCCTCTCGCTCGCATTACTGTAGGGTATCTTTGATGGTGGACGGTAAAATTCAGTTGGTATCAGAAAGAATCAGTGATGGCAAAGAGCAATGATTTACCCGCGGCACAAGTTGACAGGGCGATAGAGCTAATCAATTCAGCGAGCAGTGTTTTGGTAACATCGCACACCCGTCCGGATGGTGATGCGTGCGGTTCGATGAAGGCGATGTGCGATACGCTCGAAGGGCTGGGCAAAAAAGTTTTTCCGATATTACTTTCGCCGCTGGCGGAGTGGTACGATTTTCTTTTTGAATCAAAGGTGCCGATTCTCGGCAACGATATTACCGAAGAACAGTTGCACAGCGGGTGCTTTGACCATTGCGACCTTGTGGTAATCATCGATACCAACAGTTATGTTCAACTGCCGCAGTTTGACGAGTGGCTCCGCGGAACAAGTAAAAAAGTTCTCGTTATCGACCATCATGTTACAAGTGATGGACTTGGCGATGTTGAAATTATTGACACCACGGCAGCGGCGGCTGGTGAGATTATTCATGACCTGCTCAAATACGCCGGCTGGCCGATTACCGAGAAAATCGCCGAGGCACTCTTCGTTGCGATAGCGACCGATTCCGGCTGGTTCAAATTTAGTAACGCCGATGCCAGAATATTCAGAAATGCGGCTGAGCTTATCGATGCGGGTGCGAATCCATCTGAAATTTACCGCAAGATCTACCTGAATTTTTCACCCGAAAGAATGAAGCTGATGGTTCGGATGCTCAGTACTATGGAGACCTGCTTTGACGGCAGGGTGGCGGTTCAGAACATTATGCGTTCGGATTTTGACCAGACCGGCGCGACCGGCAGGGATACGGAAAATCTTATCGATGAATGCCAGCGAATCAGCAGTATAGAGGTTGCTGTGATGTTTGTCGAGTTGGCCGATGGTGGATTCAGGTGTTCGCTGCGGAGTAAGGGGGACGTTGATGTTCGCCAGATCGCAGCACAAAATGGCGGCGGCGGGCACACTATGGCTGCGGGAGTAAATATGGAAGGCCCGCTTGAAAACGCAAAAAAGATTATTTTAGACGCAATAGAAAAACAGTTAAAAACTCAAACTGACCATTAATCAGTTTGAGTTTTTAGAGTTTTGAATTCTTAGTCCTCCTTCGGCGGATCTTCGATCTTTAGTACCTGGGGCATAAATTTTTAGCCCTCCTTCGGCGGATCTTCGATCTTTAGTACCTAAGGCATAAATTTTTAGTACCTTAGGCATAAATTGTGGAGGCCGCGAAGGAAAATTAAAGATTAAATATCAAAATGCAAAACTATTGAGGCCGCTATGCGGCGGATTACTGATTTTTTGGGGGTTTTTGGTAACTTTACACGATTTTTGGGCAGTTTTAGACGGAAAAGGGAGGTTTTTTCTTGTAATAATCGGCTTGAGTAAAATTCCTTTTTTTTTTTCCTTGACAGCCAGCGGCATTGTGATACAATTCTTTCTACATATCTGGTAGGCATCTCCGGAGGAACATTTCAATTTGTTTAGGAGGCAGAGACAATGAGAAGGCCAATTCTAATTTCAATTTGGGTGATGGTAGTTCTGGCTGGAGCGGATTTAGTGCAGGCTGACCTGACAGATGGGCTTATCGCGCACTGGAAACTTGATGAGACAAGCGGTGATACGGCCTATGATTCTGCGGGTGATAATGATGGCACGGTTTACGGCAGCCCTATATGGGATCCGAATGGTTTCATTGACGGAGCATTAGATTTTGATGGTATAGATGAATATGTTGAAGTGCCCGATACGGCTTCACTAAGTAACATGGCTAATATAACTATTAGTACGTGGATAAATCCTGATACAATAACAGCAATAGCACACGGTTATAGAATCATTTCAAAGTGGGATCCAACGGATAAGGAATTTGTTATAAAACATAGCAACCTTAGCGGCGGAGGTGATGGCGAAATACAAGTCGGTTTTTACACGAAGCATAATTATACTACTGGTTTTAATCTGTCTGCTGATTCATGGACGCATCTTTGCGTTGTTTGGGAAGGCACACAATATGCTAAAGTTTACAAAAACGGGATCTTAAATGAGACTGTAACACTGTCCGGTACCCCGAGTCCTGTTGATAGCGATGCTCCTACTGTAATTGGAAAGCATTGTTCTACCCCTACAGAATATTTTGACGGTCACATTGACGATGTTCGTATTTATGACAGGGTACTGAGCGAGTCTGAGATCAGAGAGTTGGCCGGACTTTCCAATGAGCCGATAACTCATTGGAAACTTGATGAAGGCAGCGGAACAACGGCATATGACTCGGCCGGGGACAATGATGGCACACTTATCAACAATCCGACATGGACGACCGGCCAAGTTGGTGGCGCACTTAGTTTTGATGGGCTTGATGATTATGTTGATGTTGCACACAGTTCCGATTTTGATATCGAAACCAGCTTTTCAGTTGAACTGTGGTTTAAAGCACACCCAACACAGTTGAGCCCCGATGGACTTTTTGGAGTTATAGATAAATCCCATAGAAGCACTGGAAGACCTCCTTACTGGAGCGGCTGGGTTATGCAAGGCCACGTAGATTTTGGCTGGCTTTGGTTCGGGATTGGAAATGGCGCGGACTTTTCAGGAGTTGAAACCAATACAAGTGTTTTAGATGATGTATGGCACCATATCATAGGTGTTTTTGACGGAAGTAATGTAAAAGTTTATTTGGATGCAGTCCTTCAGGGCTCTACTAGTTTTAGTGGAACACCTGTCAATAACACCGACCCTTTACACATTGGTCGTACGAGGTGGCAAGGGCGAAACTTTAACGGACTCATCGACGGAGTGCGCATCTACGACCAGGCATTGTCTGCTGCAAAAATCCAGCAGCTTTATCAGGAGCGGTTTCGCAGCAAGGCATTTGGGCCCAATCCTGCTGATGGAGCAACAGGTGTCAACTCGGATGCGTTCCTTAGCTGGATGCCTGGAAAAGGCGCCCCTTCACACGATGTATACTTCGGCACGAACTATAACGATGTGGAAGATGCCACAATTGCAGTTCCTCTGGGTGTGTATCAAGGCAGCCAGTCCTCTACATCCTATATCCCCACTCTTGCAGGAGGGACCACATACTACTGGCGAATCGATGAGTTTGAAGGCACTAATACGTGGAAAGGCGATGTATGGAGCTTTACGACGGCCTCTTCTCTTGCCAATAATCCCAGCCCGGCTGATGGTGCCAGATATGTGAGCGTCGATGCGGTCCTTAGCTGGGACGCGGGTTTCGATGCCCTCTCGCACGATGTGTACTTCGGCACAAGTATTTCGCCGCCGTTCCAAGGCAACCAGACTGAAACCATCTACGACCCCTGTATGATGAATGTGAATACCACCTACTACTGGCAGATTGACGAGGTTGGCCCCGGCGGCACAATCGCCGGTGAGCTCTGGAGCTTCACCACCGGCTTTTGGGGCAGTTCCTATGACCTCAGAGACGATGGTTATGTCACCTCTGTAAAGTCGCAAGCGGGCGGCACCTGCTGGACGTTCGGAGCAATGGCGGCTCTGGAAAGCAACCTTTTGATTACCGGTAATTGGCCGCTATGTGAAGAGCCTGACCTTGCAGAGTATCATCTTGACTGGTGGAACGGTTTCAACGAGCACAACAACGACGACACCGACCCGCCGACTGGCGGCGGACTTGAAGTACATATGGGTGGTGACTACAAGGTCACATCTGCCTACCTGACTCGCGGCGAAGGGGCAGTCAGTAATATTTCCGGCCAGTCCTACTACAGTCCACCTCTTAGACATAGCGATGCCTTCCACTACTACTATCCCCGACATATCGAGTGGTATGTGCTGGCCGATGACCTAAGTAACATTGGGATTATAAAGGATAAGATTTATACCCATGGCGCGTTAGGAACCTGTGCCGTTGGGTCCTCGAGCTATGTGCCGCCCTCCAGCATGTTGCAACCTAACCACGCCGTTGCTATCGTCGGCTGGGATGATAATAAACTAACGCCAGCACCAAAGCGAGGCGCCTGGTTGTGTAAGAACAGTTGGGGTTCCGGGTGGGGCTCGAGTGGCTATTTCTGGATTTCTTATTACGATAAGCACTGCTGCAGGCACCCAGAGATGGGCGCTGTTTCCTTTCAGGACGTCGAACTGCTGGCCTACGATTATATCTACTACCACGATTACCACGGCTGGCGAAAAACGAAAACCGACTGCAGCCAGGCATTCAATGCCTTTATTGCCACGGGCCAGGAGCCCATCACGGCCGTCAGCTTTTACACAGCAGCAGATAATGTTACCTACACGGTAAGGATTTACGACCGCTTCGAAGGCGGCGAACTTTTAGACGTGCTTTCGGTGAAATCCGGTGCCTTCGAGCATACAGGATTTCACACCATAGATTTGGACACCTCTGTCATACTTACCGAAAACGATGACTTCTACGTTTACCTGGAACTATCGCAGGGCGGCCAGGCTTATGACTGCTCCTCATTCATCGAGGTGTTGTTGGATCCGCTATTCCCAGAGATTGACGGTGAAACTTCCTTTTCGGGAGAGTTGGTCCCTGTCGATCCTCAAGAGGCCTGGGAGCAGGAATCCTGGGAATTGGGAAAGATGGACCTTGCTGCGTCTCCGGGAGTTTTTGTCGAATCAGCGTCTGAGCCGGGTCAGAGTTATTACCGCAGCGCCGGCACCTGGTTCGACTTGTACGACTTCAACAACACGGCAAACTTTTGTATAAAGGGACTGGCCGGCAGACGACCCGTCAGCCCCGCCGACGGTGTCTGCGGTGTGAGCACAGATGTAGTCCTGCGTTGGCTGGCGAGGCCATGGGCCGATTCTTATAATGTTTACCTTGGCACCGATCCTGATGCTGTCAACAATGCCAATACCAATTCAGCCGAGTATATAGGTAGTTCCAATATCAACAGCTACTATCCAGTCGGTCTCGAAGAAGACACCTACTACTGGCGAATCGATGAGGTAAATGAAGGTGACCCCTACAGCCCATACAAAGGACAGGTCTGGAGCTTTACAACCAGGAAGATTGTGTACGTACCGACCGAGTATCCAACCATTGAGGAAGCAATTAATTTGGCCTGGGATGGCGTTACCATCATAGTTGCCGAAGGCACATATTATGAAAACATCAATTTCAACGGCAAATCCCTGACCATCACCTCAGCAGACTCCAATGACCCTGATATCGTCGCGACAACAGTAATAGATGGCAGCAATTCAGGCTCGGTCGTAACTTTTTCCTGCGGTGAAAATGGAAACTCTGTCCTTTCCGGTTTTACGATTACCGGGGGTAACGCGCGATATGGCGGCGGAATTTACTGCAAAAACAGCAGCCCGACAATTACCAACTGCACTTTTAGCAGCAACTCGGCCAACGGAAAGTACGCCAGAGGCGGAGGGATGTTCAATGAGAGGAGCAGTCCGGCACTAAGCAACTGCACCTTCAGCGGTAACTCGGCTGACGACCGGGGCGGCGGGATGTACAACACTTCAAGCAGCCCGACAATCACCAACTGCACGTTCATCGGAAACTCGGCATACTACAGTGGCGGGATGTTCAACGAAGAGGGCAACCCAACGCTGACCAACTGCACGTTCATCGGAAACTCGGCATACTACAGTTGTGGCGGGATGTACAACTCCAACAGCAGCCCGTCAATTACCAACTGCACTTTTAGCAGCAACTCGGTCAGCGCGGTGAACTCCAGAGGCGGTGGGATGGTTAACTCCCACAGCAGCCCGACGATAACTGCTTGCACATTCACCGACAACACGGCAAGTAAAGGCGGCGGCGGGATGTACAACAGCCGGAGCAGTCCGGCACTAAGCAACTGCACCTTCACCGGCAACTCGGCTGACTGGGGCGGCGGGATGGAGAACAGTTACGACAGCAGCCCGACTGTAGCCAACTGCACATTCAGTGGAAACATAGCGCAGGACGGCGGCGGGATGCACAACAGAGGCGGCAGCAGCCCGACAGTAACTAACTGTATCCTCTGGGGTAATACCGCGTCAAGTGGAGCACAGATATACAACAATAATAGTTCGGCCACGATTAACTTCTCCAATGTGCAAGGTGGCTGGCCCGGAACGGGAAACATCGATGTTGATCCGGAGTTTGTCGATGCTGATGGGGCCGACGATATTATCGGGACCGAGGATGACAACTTACGTCTGTTGCCGGAGTCTCCGTGTATCGATGCAGGAGATAACTCGGTTGTAGATACTAACTATCCAGACCTTGATGGCTATCCACGCATTGTTGGTGCGGTCGTGGATATGGGAGCCTACGAGTCCAATTATATAGAAGTGGCAATGAACTTCACACCGCCGGCGATGAATCCGGGCAGTAAAGGCAAATGGGTCAAGGCCCATTTCACACTGCCGGAAGGTACTGATGCTACTGACGTTGACACCGAAACGCCTGCTCTGCTTGAAGGTACTATCGAGTCGGACAACATAAATGTTTATGTCAATAAAACCGGCCAGGTTGAAGTCACCGCTGCCTTTGACCGTGGTGTTTTCTGCGGCCTTGCAACACAGGGTGAACCGTTTGAAGTAACTGTTGTGGCCAATTTCCTCAACGGTCAGCAATTCTACGGCACCGATACAGTCAAGGTAACCAACAACACCATTCAGAACCTTGCGGTCTTTGCAACATATTGGCTTCAGGACAGCTGTAGCAAGCCGAAATGGTGCAGCGGCACCGACCTCGACCAGAATTCAATAGTTGACTTAGTCGACTTCGCATTGTTTGACGGCTGTTGTATCGAGGTTATTTCAGAATAACAAAGTTAAAACTTGACCCAAAGGGGCAGTGAGGTAATCCTGCAGCCCTTGTTTGTGAATGTTTTCATATTACGAGTGTCCCGGTGAACTTTTTTATTTCGTTTCATCTTTAAGCCAGCGATCCAGCCATCCGATCACTGTTTCATGCCAGAGAATAGAGTTGTGCGGTTTAAGTACCCAATGTCCTTCATCGGGGAAATAGAGCAGCTTGCTCTCGATGCCAAGCCGCTGCAAAGCGTTAAACGTTGCAATACCCTGAGTATCAACGACTCTGAAATCCCGGGCGCCATGGATAACCAGCATCGGAGTCTTCCAGTTTTTGACGAAGTTGACGGGATTATGTTTTTCATAGCCTTCAGGATTATCCCACGGCGTGCCGACATGATCCCATTCCGGAAACCACAGCTCTTCCGTATTAAAGTAGGCCATTCGCTCATCGAGATTGCCATCATGATTTATCAGACATCGAAACCGATCCGGCCAGTTACCGGCGATCCAGTTGACCATATACCCGCCGTAAGAAGCCCCTACAGCGCCTACCCGCTCGCCATCGGCCCATGGATATCGCTTCAAAACGCCGGCCAGCCCTTTCTGAAGATCCGCCAACGGTTTGCCGCCCCAGTCGGCGCCAATAGAATCGGTAAACGCCTGACCGTAACCAGTAGAACCATGGAAATTCACCATGACCGAGGCGAAGCCGGCGCCGGCATAGACCTGTGGATTCCAGCGATAATGAAAAAGATCGCCCCAATACCCCTGCGGACCTCCATGTATTAAAAACACGACAGGGTATTTCTTGTTCGCGTCGAAATCGGCAGGCTTCATTACATAGCAATCTACTTCTTCGTTGTTCCATCCCTTAAAAACAAACTGTTCGTAGTCACCCATACGCATCGCGGCGACCTTCTTTTTGTTGATCTGTGTAATAGAACGGACATCGCTGCCATCGAGCTCAACCGAATACAGCTCGGCAGGGGACTTAAAGTTATTAAGACTGTAAACAATTCTTTTCTTCGCTATAGAAGGCGAACTTACAGAACCATTCCTGACGATAACACGAACCTTACCTTTAGCTGTGCCAATGGCGAATAAAGATCTATGGCCCGCATTCGCCGCTGTTGTATAGATAGTTTTGCCATCAGCCGACCAGCATATAGATGAAGGGCTGCGGTCCCAGTTTTCCGTTAAAACCCGTTCTTTGCCGCTAACCCAACTCCGCAAAATAATTCGAAAACGGTCAGCCTCATAATCAGGCTTTGCCATCGCCAGATACGCCAGAGTTTTACCGTCAGGCGAAAAAACCGGACCGGTATCCCAGGCCTGATTCTTCTCAGTGATGCACTTTGGCCCCTTTGATCCGTCGACAGCGACTCGGTAAAGGTCAAAATCCGTCGACCACGCTTCCTGTCGCCCCACATTACGCGCTGTGAAAACAAGCTCTTTGCCGTCGGGAGTAAATGCAATTTCCTCCGGTCCACCAAAGGGTTTAGACGGCGTGTCGGCTTCGGCGGACGGCATCAAATCTATCGCCTCGCCGCCGGATGAGTCCATCACGAACAGATGCGAGTATCGGCCATCTTTCCATGTATCCCAGTGTCGAATAAACAGCCGGTCATAGATACGACCGCTGGTCTTTTTTGCTTCGATCTCGTCAAGTTTGGTTTTTGTACATTCTGCCGTCTTGCAATCAGGGAAAACTTCCATAGTAAAAGCGATCCGCTTTCCATCGGGGGAAACTACCAGATTTCCAACATCAAGAGGTTCTTTGCTGACCTGTTCCGCTTCTCCGCCATCGATACGGATTCGCCAAACCTGCGAAGATCCGGTCCTGTTCGAGATAAACCAAATCGACTTGCCGTTGGGTGACCAGCGGGGATTAGAGTCACTTTCCGGATGTGAGGTCAAACGCCGAAGATTCGTTCCATCGACATCGACCAGCCACAGATCCCTGCGTCCTTTATCTGCCTCAAGATCGGTCTTCCGCAATACAAAAACGACCCATTCCCCATTCGGCGAAACCTGCGCATCGGATATCCGATCCATCGCCAGCATATCGTGAACAGAAAATGGATGTGTTTGTTCAGAAGCAGCCTCGGCAAATGCCGCATTGAAACATACGAAAACACACAGAAGTAAATACACCAAACGCATAATAACCTCCCTTTACAAGTTACCGGTAAGCTCC
>SDBT01008677.1_pt1 | contig 16566 bp, 16 predicted proteins | sample 2277101 | NCBI WGS metagenome assembly SDBT01 (sample SAMN10404973, study PRJNA504765) | marine sediment metagenome | isolation source: marine sediment core GS10_PC15, 103 cmbsf | place: Arctic Ocean: Southern Knipovich Ridge | collected 2010 | reverse complement strand
GAATTAGAACAAGGGTCATTTCTACTTGCTATTACAAAGAGGTCGTGTTCTTTTAATATTTTAGCAACTTGTTGACTTGAAACAGGTTTTATCCATTTGATATTCTTAAATTGTATAGGGGAATTTCCAACGAAGGTCATTTCATATTTATTAAAATCGAGACATTCATCTAGGAATTTGTATATATCAAATCCTTTCCTGATGTTTGAAGACCAAGAAGTGGCGATTAATTTCATTTTTCTTTCATCAAATGATTTCTTATCTTTGGGATTGAATATGGTTGCGTCAGGAGCATTTATGATTACTGTTTCATAAGGAGATTTTCTCATTCCTAGTCCGTAATTCTTTTCCATGCTCCAATTGGACTGGAAAATAGTCCCATCAGCAAAAAAGTTGTTAAATTTAAAAATGAGTTCATCAATTATTCTATCTCTTCCTCTTACATAAAATATGGGACCATCTACTCTATGTATGAAGATTTTATTTGGGTATTTTTTCTTAATTCCAAATACTTCCTCTAAGCAATGATGACTATTAAACAAAATCACATCTGCATCCTCTGAGTTCTCTGAATAAACACCTTTTTTCCTAAGATACCTTCGAAGAACCTTTAAAAACTGATTGCCCCCTCCCCAAGGTCCTTCCACAAATTTGAACAAAATATGGATTTTAAAAGCCATCTTTTTTATCATATTTATAAGGATTTTCACTTAGTACTGTTAACCCCTCAACTTCATCAAAATCGTATCGTTTCCTGAATTCATCAAAAAAATCCTTAATAGCTTGGTCTCTGCGATGAGAATACTCCACATTATCCAAACAACGAATTCTAGATGTATTAGGGTCTCTACAGAACTCACAAATAGGATTTGACTCTTTTGAATTCACAGTCTCTCTAAAGAATTGTAGTACCTCGTGATTCCAGACATTTTTTAAAAAACTGTTTTCTTTGTTTTCATAGAACCTTTTGTAATTAATTCTAAGAAGTAATATTCTGTTGCATACACATACATATTCGCAATTCTCATATTCCACACACCCTTTAAATTTTATTGTTGTCCAAGGTGCTTTACAGTGCCTGAAGTTGCCAGAATTACTGTTAATATCGCTTTCATTAATGTTAGATAGGTATAGAGGTTTGGCAGGTACTATTCTTAAACCAATATTTTTTGCGTAATTATAAGCATCTTCAAGCAATTTATTACAGACCTCGACATCAAAGTAAAAGGAAATATCTCTTTTTAACGCGTTTCTGCTATCATAATAATGGTATAAGCAAAAAGCATGCACTCCTATGTCTTTTGCCAATTTCATAAGGTCTTTTACACTATGAGCATTTTCTCTATTTAATGCAAAGTTAATAGTAATCCGTGGGTAATTGCTGTTTAATTCTCTCTTTAAGTTTAATAAGTCTCTAAGGTTTGATATGACTCTACTAAAATCGCCACTCTGCAAATAGGTATATGTTTTACTGTCTCCTGCGTGAATAGAAACCGATAGCGAATCAAACTTACTTTTTATCAATTGTTCTGCTATTTTTTCATCAATTAATAATCCATTTGTATCCACGGATAATTTTATGTAGTATTTCTTTAAATAACGAATTACTTCGCTAATATTTGGGTTAGTAAAAGGCTCACCCGTAGCGCTCGAAAGACCCAAGGATATGAGGTACTTCAGCCACTCACTGTGATTTTTTAGTATTTCAATATCAATATGGTTTGGAAGCACTTTGCCTGAGATTTCCTTCGCTTTCTTATAGAAATAATGTATCTCACAAAATTTGCACCTTAGATTGCAAATATTAGTAGTATTTAAATTGGCAGAATAGGGATAGGACTTCACGACCTTATTTTTAAGGATGTAATCAATATTACACATGGCGAAATTTTTAATTTTCAGGCGAAACCGGCGATTGATTAAAGCTTCTTTTAAGTTCTCCCTGTTTAGATATCGCACTAAGTCTTGTATCATATCCATCCGTTCCTTTTACTTATCTAAAAATCTTGCGTAAATTTTGTCGTAATATTGCTTGGCAATCCATTCCCAAGAATAATCTTCAATTGTATTTAATGCATTATTCTTTAAATGATTTGTTAGATTTTTATCTTCTATAATCCCTATTGCTTTTTCAGATAGCATTACTGCATCATCTACTTCAGTTAAAAGACCATTGTACCCTTCTCTTATCATATCAGGTGCCATCCCAACTTTTGTGCTTATTATAGGAATGCCTGTAGCCATTGCTTCAAGTAATGCTTTTGGGCCTCCTTCTATTCTGGAAGTTATTAGATATAAATCTAAGGCCCGATAATATTTTACCACATCTTTAAAATCCTTAAGATAGCCAATATTTCCATAGGGGATACCTTTCCTTTCAAGATTTAATTTAACATATCCCCGAGCAGGACCTACTAATAAAACAAAAATCGGATAATTTTTTGCTAACCTTTCAACCACCCTCACAAGAATATCTGGTCCTTTAATTAATTTTGGCTCTAATCCTTCTCCCCAACCAACCCCATCTTTTTGAAAAGAACCTACTACTACTTTATCTTTTGGGATACCAAGTTTCTTTCTTAGCTTTTGCTTTTCTTCAGTCGAGACTGGCTTAAATAAACTCAAATCCACGCCAAGTGGAATGACGACTATTTTTTCTTCTGCAATACCTATTTCCATGAGTTTCTCTTTCGTGATCGTGGAAGCAGTATGAACAACATCAACATATTTTTGTGCCTCTTTTAGAAGTCTGATCCTTGGATCACTGGGCACGACATGAAACCATGTCAAAACGACTTTGTTTGATTTATGCGGTGTCCGAAATCTTTCAGAAGTCAAGAAAGTGTTCACCGAGCCAAAATGGATCACTTGATTATAAACGCCCCTATGTGCTACAGTCATTTTAGCTTTTAGCAATTTTTGATTATTTAAGTTTGTAGTTATATCTATTCCAACCTGTCTAATTACCCAGTCTGCCGATTCTATAATATAGAACAGCATAGAATAAGGCTTTTTAACTTTGCTACATGCGATATTATTAATCCAAGCGCATAGCAAAGTGGATAAAGTTGTTAATCTCATTTTTGGGTCCCTGTTTTATTTAATAGCCTCTATAATGAGACTATCCTCCTCTTTTGATCTCTGTTCCAAAGAACAGAGTTCCGGATGGTCGCTTTGACCATAAAGACACTTTATAACTTTATGGAAACCAGCCAGTTTCAATTCGTACTTTAAGGACTCATAAGAATGATTAAATCTATGTCCCCATGCACTCCAAATGAAATTCAAATAATGCGTCCCAGTAGGTAAGTGTCCTTCTTTGGTAGCTGAATACCGATTTTTCTGTTTTGTCCAGTTCTCGGATAGCAAGCTATTTTGGATCATTGTCTGCAAATCCGGTTGTGCTGTCCTAAATACTCCACCTTCTTGCACAACTCGGAATAAATGCTTAAGTATGATTCGTAGTTCGTCTACGGAGAAATGTTCAAGGACATGCTCAGTGTACACAAAATTAACACTGCCATCAGGGAAGGGGAGTCCTCTAAGTAGATTAATCCTTAACACTTTTTTCGACCTAGGTCTCAGATCACAATTAACCCATCCTTCCATAATCTGCCCACCACAACCTAAATGCAGTTTGGTCGGATACCCGCCAACAAGCTTTACGACCTGATTAACTGCCCTCTTGGAGACAAAACGACACCTCATCCGCAGTATACGGTGGCTTACTCTCTCTAGAAACATTGAAAGATAAAAGTATCCCCATTTGGCAAAGGACCTCAAACGATCAATCATGGCTCTAATTGACAAAGAACTTCTTCAAATGCTTCGCAAATCCACCGAATACCACTTTTTTCCCTGTCGTATGCTTTCATAGCTCTAATCTCCTTAAAAGTTCATGGCACGCAAAATCAGACCTACTCCGCTGGCAGATAGCAGTACCGAAAGTATCCAGTGGTTCCGATGAAGGATGCTTTGCTTTAAGCTTATTGACCATATACTTCAGCCATACATCATGATCATAAGCTCCCTTTACCAACATGCTTCTCCCTTTGGTGTAACCGCCACGGTCTCCAGTGAACGTCCATAACGCCTCACATTCTTTCTCTGCAAATTCCCCAATGACATCCACAACAGATATATTGTTAAAAGCCTCAAATGAGCCGGACTGGATAGTCACTTTCCTTGTCCAATTCCAGAAAAGCCAGTTTCTAAAATGCAGCGTTGAATCAGGCGCTGTCATGTATCGCTTACGATAGTGCAAATTGTAAATCCACGGTAATCGCCTGTCCGCATCAAACAACTGGGGACCGCATTGATACTTTTTGTAAAGCCATGTAAACGGCTTATCACGTTGCAAAAAATCTTGTATATATTGTCGAATGCTCTCAAACTTCGTTTCCGGGATATACTGGTTTATGGATAAGTTAAGTGCTATCTCACAGCCGTCTTCTGCGAGGATATCGAGCCCAAGATTCGAATTGGCTACGAGTTTACCATTAGAGTAATATTCCCTACCTTTCTCATCGAAGTCGAACCATGTCTGAGGAGATGAGACTAATTGAATTTTAGGACTCTTTACTGCTACATGTGCGTCTCGTGACGACGAAATTAGAACCACCCTGTCCGCAAAAGAACAAAAGCTTTGTAGGACAGTATCATGAATATGATGATAGCCAAACTTCTCAAGATTCCCAATTAGACAGTATATGCCTGCTTTCATCTGGTTCGACATTTTTATTCCACCCCTGAATTTTTTTCTAAAACCGCATACCCAAAGCCAGATTTCCCGAATCCATTGCCATTGTAAAGCATGTATTTTTTGCCCTTATGCACATATACATAAGGATACGCAATCATAACTGAGTCCCACCCGGTCTCTGAAACATCTATGCCGACAATTTCATCCTTTCTAGTCCAATGAATGCCATCGTAAGATTCAGCGTATCCTATCCGATAGCTATGTTCTCTATTTGTTCTATAGTCCTTAAAGCCTCGGTATGAATACCACATTCTGTAGATGCCACTGTCTCTTAGAACACATGGACGGGCAATTCCACCTTTATCGGGAGATTTGGAACCAATACACACGACACCTTTTCTTTGCCAATTGATACCATCCTCGGATTGCGCATATTTGATATGATAAAAAGGTTCCGTTATGCCATTTACGATTTCCCACTTTGTATAGGACATATACCATGTTTTCCAGACATGATCCTCTATCAAGACACATTGGGTAGACACAGCATAGGGGTCCATAGTTGTCCTATCCATAATTGGTCCGTCAGAGATTCTCTTGAAAGTCTTGCCATTATCATTACTAATTGCTAATCCATTGGCGACTCGGTAACGCACCGTTGAGCCGACATTCCAACCGAGATAATAGAAATATTTTTTTTCTTTATGAGTCACAATCCAAGACGGCATAACTCCACTGTCATCAAAACAGCCTAATTTTCCCAAAGAAAGAATTGGTCTGTCGCAGATATATAGAATGTTTTGTGGATTGTCAGCTTCAACTTCGATAAATGTCGTTAAAGTGCGATTATGTTTATCTCTTGTCCCAAAATAAATTCTTAATCTCTCGTCGTCTACTTTATCAGCAATTGGGACTTGAGCATGAGTTTGCATCCAATCATGATTGTTTTCTACTTTGAATATTAATCCCTTTTTTATCCATTTCATTTCGCGCCTCCATTAAAGATCTGTAAATCTTGTAAATCTTAGGAAATGAGAGCTGTCGAGAGGATAGGGTTCTGTATCCTTGGCTATATAAACACTTTTTTCTTCAGTGCTTTTTGTAATCAGACAACCCGCCCCTATAAAACTCTCTCTCCCAATTGTAATCCCATGTCCAATAGTAGTATTAACTCCAATGAAACAATAGGGCTCAATTATGGTTTTGCCAGATATAACAATTTGGGAAGTGATGAAACAATGGTCACCGATAGTGGAATGATGTCCAATGTGATTACCGCTCCAGATGGTGACATCGTTGCCAATCTTTGAACATGGTTGAATTGCTTGATTTTCCAGGATAAAACAATTATCACCTATTTCAATATTTCCGAAATTGCTTGCTCTCGAACTAGTATAACTCATAAGCTCATATCCCTTGCTTTTGGCTTCGTTATACTTGGCAGCTCTTAATTTATTTAAATCTTGGTAACCTATTGCAATGAACATTTTGAATTCACCTGGCGGATATTTTCTTTCAATTTCCTCAAAGGGAATGATAGGTAGCCCGAATAAGTCCTTCTTTGTAATGAAAGCTTCATCAACCGTAAAGGCAACTATTCCGTGAGGGCTATCATTAGTTAAATAGTAATAAGCCATCTCGGCTATCTTCCCCGCACCAAATACAACTATTTTATTCATTCTCTTCCCTCTTTATCCTAATTTATATTCTTAACCCGCCATCAAGTTCCAGAATTTTGCCATTGAAAAAATCATTTTTAATAATAAACATAATGCCATCAGCTATTTCATCGGGTTTTCCCAATCTCCTTAGGGGGACTTTCTTTATCCAGTCTTTTAAAACATCTTCACTCATAGATTGTATTGTCGTATCCGTTTCAGTGTAACCAGGCGCAATACCCGCAACTCTAATACCAAGAAGAGCAAGCTCTTTTGCCCAAGTTACCGTTAAGGCATTAACCCCAGCCTTTGCTGCTGAGTAAGCACTTTGACCGGCGTTTCCTGATGCACAAATAGAACTTACATTAACTATAACTCCTTTTGTTCGATTTAGTAGCATTTTCTCAACTACATTCACGGTCATGTAAAATACAGAACTTAAATCTGTGGCAATGACTTTATTCCACATGTCAATATCGTGCTTTTTCACTCCTCCTTTTGCGAAACTTATAAGTGGGCAGTTGTATATTAATGCCGCATTATTTACCAAAACATCTATTCTTTTAGATTGATTGTATAATTCCTCAACTGATTCTTGCACTTGTTTGCCGTCACTAACATCACAAACTCTACAATATATGCCAGGATAGTCTTTCGCTAACTTATTAAGGCCTTCTATATCAATGTCAAAAACCCCCACGATTGCATCTTCGTTCACCAATTTTTCCACAAGATTTTTTCCTATGCCGTTTGCTCCGCCAGTTACAATTACATTTTTGTCTTTTAGATCCATTTTAAATTTCAATCCCTTTTTCTCTTAACACGTGTTTAATTTCAGCAAAACTTATCATTGCCACAATTTCATCCGCAGTCAGCGTTATTCCAAACTGCTCCTCAATTGACAATATAAGTTCCACATGTTTCAATGAATCCCAATTTTCTGTATTGTTCGTTGATAAGTCATCTGTAATTTCATCTTCTTGGATTCCAAGTAAATCAGTCATAATCTTCTTTAACTCTTGTTCCATCATCATTCCTCCCGTATTAATTCACTGAATCTTAAGATAGCTTTTTATCAATCCTAATTGATTCGAAATAGCCAGGAAAATCCGGATAGGCTTCCTTTAAAGAGAATGAATATTTGGCTCTGTTCTTACTTTTTCCTATCCGTGGAAAGAGATGGTTCCTATAAAATCCTTCAACTTGACTACTTTTCTTTGTTGGCGCATAGAATCCAATTATTTTCTCACAGCCTCTTTTGATAGCTGCATTAATGCAAGCCTTTAACAATACATCTTCAATCCCTCGACCGATAACTCGACAACTGAGTAAGAAAGTATCAATATGAGCTTCTTTTCCAGAGTATTTCAAGATTGCTACACCAACAATGCCACTATCTCCAAAACGATCTTTTAGATGCAAATAGCAAATATCAGCATCTTTGGATTCGGACAATTCTTTTATTTCCGATTCTGAATACCTCTTGGTTGTCAGATTGAATTGATTTGTTCTTTGGGTCAATTGAGCAATCCTCGGAATTGAAAACTCGTCTGCACTGTTGATAGAAATCTCCATTTCCAGATATTTATAATAATCTTCCAAGTTTGTAGTTTGGAACTTAGTCTTTGTTTCTCTTCTCCTCATTTCCGCTCTATACATTTCATTTCTCCTTCGATCTTCTTCGGAGAAGGCTAATGTATCAAAAAGACCAGACGAATTTAATAAATCTGTGTATAATGAAGGATCCTTCGGCAATTTGATAGTCCTAACTTCCGGTAACATTTTCTTAACCAAGTTTATCTCAAAATCGCTATCATCTACTAGGACTAAACTATCCAAACCGATATTCAATTCGTGAGCCATCTCTTTCAAACTTACCACTTTATTGTCCCAATTGATTTTCATTGAAACGAAATGCTCTTTTCGAAGTATCATGTCTGGATGTTCTTCCAGAACTTCCAGAACATCACTTTCGTTATTTTTGCTACACATAGCCAACATGATGCCTCGATTATATAAATTCAGAATAGCCTTTTGAAATTCCTGATAAGCAGAGCCAGGATATATCCTGCCGATTTCTATTTTGTTTATTCCATCTTCGCCTATGATTCCACCCCAAAGTGTATTGTCACAATCCAAAACTAGGCATTTCTTATTCTTACCTTTTAATGCTCGAATGAATTTTATGTATTCTTTAACGATTACTTTACATGCCTCTCTGGTGTATGGTGCTTTTCCAATATGCCAATAGCGACTGTCAATAAAATTTAAATAACCGAGAGTAGATTGTAGTAAGTTAACATCAAGTATGTAAGTGCTATCATACTTATCAATTACATCCAGTAAATCGCTATTGATTTTTCTAAACGTGTTGACCTGCTTAAAACGATCCTGATAATCGAGTACTCCAAAACTTGGATAAACAGGTATTTCAAAGTTATGTAAGAGGATTACAGCTTTGCTGTTTTTTCTGATCTCACTTAAAACCTTATCAACAAAACCCACAACCCTGCCCGATTCTTTATTGATCTCGGCTAAACTCATATTTGAAAAGCATGTAACCAGCTTTTCAGCCAACATCTCCATCTTTAGACAAATCACAATGACGTCGGGAGAATGTCGATACAGAACACTCCTCGGGTCCATCACATCCTGCATGACATTATTGTAATCTCCCATATATATACCGGCTCTCGAATTTTCCTGATAACAAAGAAACTTAAGGTACGGGACCATAGGGTCTATAGTAATGTTGCGAAGAAAGGCGATCTTTAGAGGAATCCGATCCCCCTCTTTGGCATCAAGCGATTCTACCAGTTTTACAATTTCGCTGAATTTAAGTTTATCAATATCTTGTTCAAGCATTCATTCTTTCCTTCCGGTGTGATGATTTTTCAAGAAATTGATGAGCCATTGGGAGGGGATCTCCCTAAAAATATTGTCATTCCAATAGATATCATCCACATAGTCGGTTTGGACAAGTTGGGTTTCTTTGAACTCCTTCGAGGTAACTATCCCATTAAGAATGTTTTCAATAAGTCTGTAAAAACTTTCTCCCGTACGTTCCTTGGTACAAAAAAAATGCCGCCTCAAAGGAGAGTTCAGTATCCTGAATAAAACGGCGGTTAGCTTTGATGCGTAGTTAAGCTCTTCCTCGGAAAAGCTCCGTGTCGAAAATACCAGATGGGGTGCTTCCCGTGAATAATTTATCCCGTATGTTTCGCACAGATTTTCCAGTTCAGAGCCGGGAAGGATTTGAAGACGGTGAATATTCAAAATATGGTCGGTATTCTTGAAATAAGGAAGGAAAAACTCGAGTTCCTCAAAGTACGAATCGAAAGTCTCAAAGGGCAGGCCTAGGATCAGGTCAACCTTTAGCACGATATTATATTCTCCTACCATATTCATAAAAGCATCAAACTTTTCAATATTAATACGTGGCCTGCCCACGGCCTTCAAGGCCTGCTTGCAAAATGACTCAATACCGATAGAGTTTATCACGGTATAGTTTTTAAGCATATCAGAGTAGAATTGTGGTCGATCTAAAGGAGGAATATTATTGGTGTTTAAAATCTTTGTATGATACTTTAGCGAAGCGGTAAGTTTAATAAATTCCTTGTCAACACTATTATAAGTGAACTCCCAATAAATCCAAGGCAGCCGAACACCCTTACCGTTTTTTAGCTCCAAAAGGTATTTCACGATTTCTTTTGCTCTATTAAGATCAGAGGTAAAAATAGCATCAAGTATCCTCAAGGCCGTTATTTGTTTTTTGACAATAAGATAATCTAATTCATCAAATACCCTCTGTCGTGAATAATAGCAAATTGATGGTAGAAACTTTCGATACACGCAGTACTTACAGTTATATTTACAGCCACGCTGTGTCTCCAAAAAAGCCTGCTGCCGGGCATATAAACTATCCTCAATAACTCCAGTGAGATAAATTGACGGGATCTTATCAAGGTCTGCTATACTATTAGTATCTTCCGAATAAATAAGGCTACTATTCTCCCAATAAGCCACACCTTTGGGAAGCTCTACATCAAGACCCTTGCTTTTTGCTTCGAGGTAATACAGTAGATGTAAAAGCTTCCTTTCACCTTCGCCGCTTACATAATAATCGGCAAGGGGTGCATCTGGTAGTGATAAAATCCTGTTCAAGGATACTTCCGGTCCGCCGAGGATATGTATGGCTTTTGACTTGTCTTTAAGGCTCTCGATAACCTTAAGTGTTTTTTCAATGTTCCAGATATAACAACTGTATCCTACACAATCTGGATTGCGTTCAATGATTCCTTCACAGATTTTCGATACCTTGGTCTTGTTGCTGAAATTCAGGATATTTGTGGTCAGATCATTATCGCCGTTAAAAAACTTATTCAGATAGGCCTTCAGTACATAGGAAGACAGGAGATATTTGGCCATTGTTTCCAGAGGATAGAGGTTAACAAGTGTTAATTTCATAATGTCGCTATCCTATTTATATACATAAGTAGTATATTCATATAAACCATAATCATTTCTGATTATAAATTTTCTACTTATATTTTTTGTCAAAAAATCTGCTAACAAGTCTAAAGATAAATGGAATAAATCTTTTCTTTCCCAATCAACTTGTTTTGACATGACATTAAATACAAGACCTTTTTTCACCTTGGCAAACACTTTTTCCACAAGTTCTTTGAAATAAGAAAACATTTCATCAAATGAGAGATTTCTCTTCTCTGTAAAAACTCCATTCATAACAATATAATCAAAGTTTGGAATACTGGTATCATCATCCAAAATATCTACGCAATAGTAGGTAATATGAGGAAACTTACGCTTTGACAGACTAATAAGTTTCTCCGATAAATCTAATCCACTATACTCCAAGTTATTGAGATTATGTTTAACAATATACTCATATAAGTGAGATGCACCACAACCAAAATCAAGAAGTGTAATTTTAGCAGGATTATTATTTTCAATGGGATTATAATCGATGACACCAAGCATAACTTCATATCGTTTATCAGCATCTTTTTTCTTAGGCCAATCAACGCCAAGATGTGTGTCGCCATATTTTTCCAAACAGGACTCATAGTGCGATACAATCTCCATGTATCTCTTATTGCCCATCTAATAACCCTCCACTAATGTGTAATCACACAACAGGCTCTTAATGTCTTCTTTTGGATTCCACATCAACGCATCAATAGTGGATAAATTTGGTATAAAATCTCCTTTACCTTGATAGTAAACAATTTCATTCATTTTTACGAAACTAAGTTTTACACCAGATTGTAAGAACTGTTCTTTTGAATATAATTTTATCCCCCCTATTGGATTTATATAGTGGTCACCACCCAATATCTTGCAAATATTAATTATTTTATCTTCTCCTTTAAGAGAATTATCCTTTGGTATTTTAGAAGAAATATACATATTTGTATTGATATTCAAATAATTACATATCTTATTTGTCAAAGTAATATTTAATTTTGAAATATTTTCACCAGGAATAATTAAATCAAAGATCAATTCCTTTATCACATCATAATACGGAGCTTTTCCGTAACTGTATTCGATTGATTTTCTTATTTTATTTATTTCCTTTTCATCATCCACTATATAGACTTCATTTATATTAGCTGATAAAGACACTTTCTTAACGGGTAAGGTAATATAGTGCCAATCAGCAATCACTTTGATTCTGTTTCTATTTACCCAACCACGTCTCATATATTGGACATCATCAAAATAAACAAATTTATCCACAACATTAACTAAAGCAAAATACCCAATGTAGGGTAAAAAATATGGCTGAACTATTCCAGTTTTCATTTTTCATGAAATGAAATGCTAATAATTCGATACAAAATTTCTTCCGCCAATTCTCCATATATTGGAAGACACAATACCCTTTTCGAAATGTCTTCAGCGGTGCTCAGTTGTGAACCTTGATACTTTTGATAAAAAGGATTTTTTGTAATCAAAGGATAAAAGTATTTTCTTGCATAAATATTATGTTCTCGTAGGGAATTATATACTTCATCTCTTCGCTCTTGACGCGCTGCGCCGGTAAATAATATTGGGAAATATGAATAATTCCATTCTAAATTTGTGGGTATTTCTAGCAATTCTATTCCATCAATGTCTGATAATAAGTCTCGATATTTTTGTGCTATGCGTTTTCTTTTGTTAATCTCATCTAATACGATATCCAGACTACGTAATCCAATTAGAGCCTGAAACTCGTTCATTTTTGAATTTGTGCCAATACCATCGACCTCTTCTTCATTTATAATTGCAAAATTCTTAAGGGACTCAACAACTGGTTTGAGCAAATTATCTTTAAAGATTAAAGCTCCCCCCTCAAAGGTTGTAAACAGTTTTGTTGCATGAAAACTTAACATGCTCATATCGCCAAATGAGGTAATATCCTCACCATTATATCTTACACCAAATGCATGTGCTGCATCATAAATTAATTTCAGTCCACACTCATCGGCAATTGCTTGATATTCTTCCAAAGGACCGGGAATCCCGTAGACGTGAACCGCTAGAATGGCTGAAGTTTTTGAAGTGATATTTTCCCGTATTTTGTCTGGGTCCAGACTAAAAGTATGAGGGTCAATATCAACAAAGACAGGAGTCAGATTGTTCCACCCAATGGCATGTGCTGTAGCTGGAAAAGAATATGGTGTGGTTATGACTTCCCCTGTCAGCTCAAAAACTTTTAGTCCAGTCAACAAAGCTAAAGTACCATTGGCAAACAGTCCGATATTTGGTGCTTTCAAATATCCCTTTAAGGCCTTTTCAAATTCTTGGTGATAAGGTCCATTATTGCTAAGTATTTTGCTTTCCCAAATATTTCTAAGATCGGGTAGTAATCCATCCAGATCAGGGAGATTAGGTCGAGTTATATAAATATTTTCCACTTTCCTCTGCATAATTCTCACCGCTCCTCTTGCACTTAATTTTGTATCCTTTCATTGGTCTCATCTGCACTACAATCACCTTCCTCCTCTTCCTCCACTTATGAAAATAATTAATGCCTGAACAGCCATACCTATAATTAGTGCCCATACTGCACCCATAATCCCCCATAAATATATAAAACTACCCTTAATAAAAAGGTGTAATAATGTGAAAATATTGAATGCTATCACGATTGCTTTCTTATTCTTCTTTGCAATAGCAAACGATGACACAAATGCATGAAAAGGCGATATTAATATGTATAAAAGCAATACTCTCGAGTATACAATTGAATCTATATATTTGTCTCCTCCAAACAGCAGGAGTATAGCATCATCTATGAATAGTAGATATAGCGCAGACCCTGCTAACAGTATTAAAGCTAAGGGTAAGACTAGCCTCTTTAATTTCTCCAAAACTTGTTCCATCTCAATTCCATCCTGGCAGAGTTTAGGTGTGAAAGGGATCAAAGGTAACTTTAGAATATCCTTTATTCTTGTTGGAATCGCAAGTGCAATAACATAAACAGCAAGTTCTGAAGCGCCCAGGAGGCTTCCTACTAAAATTCTATCAATATTCTTTGCTATGATTCCTACTATATTTGTCGTAGTTATAAGATAACCATATCTTATACATTCTTTGTCATCTGCACTATTTTCTATATATTTCAAACTTTTCAAGAACAATAGGGAAGTCAAGAATGTGTTACTGGTAAGATATGTGACAAATATGAGAACTAAATCACCTGGACTTAAGAAGAGTATGATAATTATGACAGCAGCATTAATAATTGCATAAAGACTTCCATATTTTGTGGATAAATCAAATCTCTTCTTCCCTTGCAAAAAGTTATCCCAAGCATTCGGAGCATTCAAGAGAGGGAAAAAGATACTGGACATCATTAGGCAGATACCAATTATTTGAGTATCGTGGTAGTAATAGTAGAGACCCGCACCCAAGAGTGCTGGAATGCCAAGTAAGCTCCACAAAAAACGTGTTTTCACCGCTCTTTTGTAACTCGTATCATAACCCCGGGCTACCGACTGCAAAACCGCGGTATTTAAACCCGGAACAGAAAAAAGAGAAAAAATAGCCAGAAGTGCGAGTATAAAATTATATTGCCCAAATATCTCTTTTGAAAGTAAACGAGCAAAAGCAACAGAAGTGGCAAGTCCAGTAATTAGGGCAATAGCTTGCCTTAAATACACCCAAAACCCGTTTTTTATGATATAAGTAATATCCAATTGATATTTTTTTCCATATTCTTTAACTTTGATTTTTACTCGCTCAAACATTTCAATCAACTTTACCCACCACCGCCCATATTTCACCAAATTGAATGCTGTAATCCAAAAGGCTTAACCCTGCCCTATCTAATTCTTTTTTGAAACTCTCAAAGGTATACTCAATAAAGTGTGTCTTATCCAAACGATATTCCAATCCAAGTTCCTTCTTATACAAATCAATCCAATTCCTATTTAACATAGGAACTCTGACCAGAAATCTAAGGGCTTTTTCCTTCAAAGAACTCAAGAATTTTACCCTTTTCTCTATATGTTCGAGCACGTTTGATAAAAGAATTACATCAAACTTACCAATCGGCAAATCAGTTAATACGTCTCCACAAATGTACTCTATGTTCGTTCCTGAAAACTTTCTTTTAGCAAGGGAAATATTCTGCTGGCTTAAATCAATTCCAACGATTCTTTTAGCCTTCTTGGCAACGTCATAGGTTAATGCGCCATTACCACATCCGATATCCAAAACGCTATCGTTCTCGCTAACATTATCTACAAAGAATTTGTGATAATTCATTAATCTGTGCTTTGGATGCAATCCATCTTTCTCACTTTTCTGAGCTAAGGAACCTGCTAATCTATAAGAAAATGAGTGAGTCTTCAGAATTACTTTCAACGCAAAAAGTATTAGTTTGTCAACAAGCGAGTTCATAACAACTCCCTCATTAATTTCAACTCTTCTGCTGCTAAATTATCCAAACTATAATGCTCGATGATTGTGTTTCTTGCGTTTTTTCCTAATTTTTCCTTCAGCCCTTCATCTTCCATAAGACTTATAATGGCTTCCCTGATTGAACTTGAATCGGTATTACATAAAATGCCATTCTTATCGTGTTCAATCACTTCGTTTATTCCCTTTACATCTGTTCCAATCACTGGCATACCACATGCCATTGCTTCCAACAATGTTTTTGGCATATTCTCCCATAAAGATGGTAGGATAAAAAGCTCGTACTGATTCAAAATTTTTGGTAATTCATGATTGGGAATATTACCCAAGAAATTGACATTGGCCCCATTTTTGTTTGCACAATGCTTTAACTGTTCTTCCTGTTCTCCTGAGCCAATGATAGTAAGAGTATACGGTAAGGTTTTTAAAGCTTTTAACAAGGCAAAGAGATTTTTTTCTTTTGTCAATCTTCCAATGAAACAAATTGAACCTCTTTTCTTCACCATATTCATAGGTTTGAATACACCAGTTTCGACATAATTTGGAATTAGAACATGGGTGCCATCTGGACCATAATTCCTTTCTATATATTCAAAATTGCTTTGAGAAGTGGTAATAATCCCATCCGCAGTTTTATAAGCAGTTCTTTCAATCAATTTCGTTATCCACCTTTTCCAGCTTCTTGGATTTTCCTTCACACAATTAATGGACAGCATATATCCAGTTCTTATCACCAATTTTTTCCTGTGGAAAAACTTTGTCAATACTGCACTCCATGAGCCCCGCATCTGATTCGTTTTGAGGATGTCAATATCTTTTAATATTTTGCGATGGGTGAATGGAATCATAAGCGAGTATAGAAGATTATTTGAAATGCACTTTTTAGGAATTATTGTAATATTATCGGCGAGGTATTCTTTAAATTTAAACTCTTCTTTCCCTCCATAGGTGAAGAAGTATATCTGCTCAAAGTATTTACTTAGTTCATTGTATATTGCAACTTCTCTGTCAATCATCCCTATATCATGCCATATTTTTAAGGAGCTCCCTTTTGTAAAGAATAGAGCCATGCTTTTTCTTCCCATAGCCCGTTTCTTACCTTCATTGACCAATTGTGCTCTCATTAAAAAATCTGACTCACTATTTATCATCCCACTTTTACCTTCTTTACCCACTCCCAATTGCTTAAAAGCCACTCTGCTGTTCTCTTGATTCCTTCTTCTATATTTACCTCTGGTTTCCAAGAAAGAAGTTGCTTAGCTTTTTCTATGT
>SDBT01008676.1_pt1 | contig 16566 bp, 14 predicted proteins | sample 2277101 | NCBI WGS metagenome assembly SDBT01 (sample SAMN10404973, study PRJNA504765) | marine sediment metagenome | isolation source: marine sediment core GS10_PC15, 103 cmbsf | place: Arctic Ocean: Southern Knipovich Ridge | collected 2010 | reverse complement strand
GCGTAGCTGCAATGCCGCCGGCTGTGTCTGGAGAATCTTAGCCGCTTCAGCTAAAGTTTCAGCAGCTGCGCGTTCACCCTGGGCATGGATAATCTTGCCTCGTTTTTCCCGTTCTGACTCAGCTTGCCTGGCCATAGTCCGCTGCATCGCCTCGGGAAGAAGAACATCCTTGACCTCAACCAGTGTTGCCCGAACTCCCCACGGCTCTTCACTGTGCTCATCAATAATCTGACGCAGCCTCAAATTTATCTGGTCACGATGGGCAAGCAGCTCATCCAGTTCCGACTGTCCGAGAACGCTCCTGAGGGTAGTCAGGGCAAGCTGAACAATAGCTTCCCGGTATCCCTCTACATTAAGCACCGCCTTCACCGGGTCAATCACCATGAAATAGACGACCGCATCCACCCGAACCGTCACATTGTCCCTGGTTATCACCTCCTGGGGTTCCAGGACAAAGGGCACGATACGAAGGCTCACCTTGCTCATGCGGTCAACAAAGGGGATAATCACATTGAAACCGGGGTTCCTGACTCCAATCAGTCGCCCGAAGCGAAGCACCACGCCGCGCTCATACTGCTTCACAATCCTGATGGCAGCAACTAACAGCACCAGTACTACTACAACGATAAGAACAATTATCCCGGCATTCATCCTCTATGTCCTCCTTCTTACTAATCGTTCTCGGGATTTAGCACTTGGCAGTCGTTATAAGCATCTCCATCATGTAGCTCTGTTAACAGGTCTTCGGTTGGCACTCCTTGAATTGATAATTTTTCTCACCCGCTCAGACTACCCACCCCCCTCCTTTGAGGAAGAGGGGGGGGTGGTCAACAAACAATTTCTATACTGACTACCGCATTAGCTCACCCAATGAAAGATAACCTTGCCACATTATTCAAATTGAACATCGTCTGGATTGTTAGTGATAAGGCTCCTCTGGAATTCCACTATCCAGGTCCCATCAGTGTATGTAGACACAGCTACCACATCAGCCCGGCTGCCTGTCCCCTCTTTCAGTATGTATCCGGGAACGGTGTCGCCATCACTCCAGTTGGCATTAGGGTCGAACGGAACCGCATCAGCAAAAAGGAAGTCAACATTAGCCCCCGGGTCATTCTTATCCATATACTTGGGTAAGTCACCTTCTTTATTACCCGAAGCAAAGCCATCACCAGCATCAGCAAGGCGTGTCTTCAGCAGTGTTTCCCCTTCGTAGGGTATCTCAGTGGCTTCAGTCAGGTCTACCCAGTGCTTATCTTCAGCGTGGTTGGTGGGGTTTGTCCGGTGTGCCTTCCAGTGCCAGACATCAATAACCTCACCGGGCTTGTTAGTCCCCATCTTACTGTCATCAGCTTTATCCCAGGCTGGATTACCGACGTGGCAATACACGGCGCAGCCGGTGTCAAAATCGGTAGCGTTAATGTTAAACAGGAAATAGACTCTGTCCTCGTTGCCGGACTTTGTCCAGGTCCCGTCGGCGGCGTTGTAGGTCAACATATTCTTGTTGATGCTCTCCGTGTTGGTGGGGTCTTGCCATTTCACCTGAAAATAGATGTTACTATCGTCATAGGCGGCCTTAACTGTCGCCGTGGTGGGGCCCCCGCCTTTCTGAACCGGTAGCGCTAAATTAATCTCCGAAGCCTGCCCCCAGGCAGCATCGCCGTCCTTACCATCAATGATAGGAGTGCCTTTTTTAGCTACCACGGTATTAGCGCTGGGTGTCCCCTTCTTAAACTGCAGTGTCAGGATAGGGGCACCGTTCTTGTTCCCGCCGGAGTTGTCACTTATTGCCAGTGAGAACTTTTGGTCCGCCGGCTTCGCTTGAGAACAGGCAGCCACCCCTAGAACAACCACTACCATCAATACAGGCATTACAAGAAGCAATTTTTTCATGTTTCACCTCCTTTTTATAACTACCATAGTTATACTCGGCTGCAGTGTCAGCTTCTACTTTTTCATTCTAAAGTCCCCTTCCTTCTCATAACATTAGGCTACTCCGGCTCTGGTGTTAATAGCCGCTCGCTTACCAGCACGTGCCTGGTCTCATTCAACCTTGAAGCTACCACCTGGATGAGTCCCTTCAGTACTTCGTAGCCAATCTTAGGATTATCGCGGAGTAGCCCCCTGAGTTTGGTGCCACTAATGGACAGAGCCTTTACTTTTTGCAGGCATACTGAGGTAAAGGTATAGGTGTATGGTTCGACAATAGCCGACCAGCCAACCACCTCATTTCTGACCACGACGTCAACGGTTATCTTTCGGCTCACTTGCCCCTGTTCTTTTAACAGAGTCATTTGTATAGCTACCTTCCCTTCCGTAAGTACAAGGAGTTCTTCAGCGTTGTCTCCTTCCTTGTGGATAGTAGTTCCCGCCTCGTACTCTTTCTCCAAAACTGAACTTGCTACCTTTTCCAGCTCGGCTTCGCTCAGTGTCGAAAAAAGCTCACATTCTCTGAGAACTTGCTTCATCGTCATCCCGCCTTACCTTTACTTGCATCACCTGACTTCAAGAACAACATATTTAGTGACGGTACCCTGGTAACACTAGGAAATCAGTATTAAAAGCTATTTTAGTTTGCGGCCAATTTTGTTTAGCCTTGACTTTGGTTGGGAAGCCTTAGGCCACAGTGAAGTGATCAGTTTCCCCACCAGACCAAGGAACATCGTTGCCGCTCCGGCAACAGCCAGAAAGACCCCGGCGCCGGCTAAAATCACGGTAAGTATGAGGCTCAATCCACCTAAAATGCTAAGACCGCCAAACAATACAGCTTTATCACTTATATCGACGACCTTCTGCCGAAGAGATACTCGCTGCTCCATATTTATCTCGGCGAAAACAAGGGAGGGCAGTGGCTCTGTCTCTTGGTACAATTCCTGCAGGGTGAATGGAATTTTAGCCTCTTTTCTCTCTCTAGAAAAGGACGCGACAGAATCTACACTAAAACCACGTTCTGATAAAACCTTCACATCCAGGTTGTTTACCATTATCACCCGTATGTTTGGTATCTCTTCGGCAATGGCTTGGGCTGTGTCCAAGCCACCTATTCGTGACAGGGGTACAGTGTCCAAGCCGACAACATGTGGTAGAGAGCTGTCTATGACGGCGACATCCGGTCTTAGGTTCCGAGCCAGAGTCAATGCCTTGGTGGCATTTTCTGCCTGTCCTACGATAACAGCCCCGGCTTCCCCTTCAACTGCCTCTCTGAGAAAGTACCGTACCTCGGGATATTCTGAGGCAAGGACTACTCGCACATTTTGCCTTCGCATAGCTACACCTCCCAGCAAGAGTCAATCCAGTAGTATTTACCTTAGAGGTTAGCATATCGGGCAGTGCTGTACTATACACAGAATAGAGGATTTTGAATGCAGAAAATATGTATCTTTTTGTCCCCTGTCTTGAGGGAAAACGCGGTTGGCTACTTTGAATCAAGTATCAAGAGTAATAAATCCTCGCCGGAGGGCATACTTAACAAGCTCCGTTGGGCCATGCAGACCTAATTTCGCCATTATGTGGGCACGGTGGGTTTGTACTGTGGTTACGCTGAGAACGAGGCGCTCAGAAATTTCCTGGTTAGTGTAACCCTCAGCAATAAGTTTCAGAACCTCCCTCTCCCGGTTCGTCAGCCCATCATAGCTTTCTTTATTACTCCCTGTTTTTACCCGCTGTAAGTAATCACTCAGGAGCTTCTTGGCCATCGTTGGGTATAGAAACACATCACCATTCCAAACTGCTCGCAAGGCGGAAATCAATTCGGTGGAAGAGCCACCCTTGATAAAGTAACCAGACGCCCCGGCATCAAGGAACTTAAAGAAGTATTCATCACCCTCATGCATGGTCAGGACCAGGATTTTAGCATCGGGGTTTTTTTGCTTGATCTGGCGGGTAGCTTCCAAGCCATTCATACCAGGCATAGTTATGTCCATCAGGACGATGTCAGGTTGAATTTCCTGCGTCTTATTTACCGCTTCTTCACCATCCGTAGCCTCTCCCACAACCTCAATATCAGGCTGAGCTTCAAGGAGAGTGCGGAGGCCTTCGCGAACTATAGCATGGTCATCAACTATTAATATCCGCATCTTATTCATCTATCTCATCCTCCTTTACAGACTTTGCCGGGTTTCAGCCCGGCTTACTCCACTCCGTTTCAACCATATTAGGCTCTCCGAGTGAACTAGCTATAGGAATCTCCACAACGAGGCGTGTCCCTTGTCCAATCCGCGATTTGATACTAAAGGTACCACCTAAAAGCATTGCTCTCTCCTGTATGCCCAGAAGACCTAACGATTGCGCCCCAATTTTAGATCTGAAGACAGCCTCCACATCGAAACCCTTGCCATCATCTTCGACAACAGCCGTGATTTTGCCAGCCTTGGCTTCTAGTTGTATCCTGACATTGCGTGCCTCAGCATACTTAGTGACGTTGTGGATAGCTTCTTGAATTATCCTGAATAGGGCAGTCTCTATCGCAGGGGCCAGACGCCTCTTCAAACCTTTGCTCTCAAAGTCTACCTGAATTCCGGCAGCTTCTAAATGAGTCTGCGCATATGAACGAACGGTGGCTACTAACCCCAAATCATCAAGCGTGGAGGGACGAAGGTCAAGGGTTAACCTCCGCATATCTTTCAGCGCCCGGGAAATAAGAGACTTGGCATTCTTTAGTTTTTCTTTGAGCTGCCCTTGTTTAGGTGAAGTCATGTTCTCCAGTGATTCAATGCTCATTATCAGTCCGGTAAGCGTCTGTCCGTACTCATCGTGCAGCTCACGGGCAACCCTCTTGCGTTCCTCCTCTTGAGCATTGATGACGCTACTCAGAAGTTGCCCTCGCAGCTTCTCTTTTTGCTTTGCCTCCTCATACAGAATGGAATTTTCGATAGCTAAGCCCACATGATGACCGATGGAGCCTAAAATCTTAAAGTCGTTCTCGGTGAAGCAGCGCTCACTGGAGCAAGCTATATTCATAATACCAAGGGTTCTATCTTTAGATTTAAGCGGTACGCTGACAAAGCAACCAATGTCCTCCTTCATCACCACATCCTCACCCAGCACAGGACATTGAGAAACATCGTTTACCATCAGCGTCTGCCCATAGCGCAGCACCTGGTGGCAAGCGCAGTTAGCTGTAGAAGAACCTGATTTTTGGCACTTGAAAGCACCCGAGAAGCCGGTAGAGCTCATCGTCTCGAGCTTATTGCCATCGGAATCTCTAAGGAATACCCAGCCCGCTGTTGTTTTAGTAATTTCCAGTACTCCGTGCATGGCATTTCCGAGCACATCCTCAAGATTAAGAGATTGGCCAACCGTGACGGCTATGGAGTTAAGAGCGGCCAGCTCTTTGTTGCGCAGCACTAGCTCATCCCTTGATTTGGCCAGTTCCTGAGTCATGGTATAGAAAGCGGTACTTAGCTGTCCAATCTCATCCTGGCGTCGAACCGGTATTGCCGCTTTGAAGTCTCCCGCCGCCACCTTTTTGGCAGCAGCAGTGAGCATTCTGACTGGTTTCACAATCCCCTGCATCATCACCCACACTAGTAGAAAGATACTGACAAGCACTACTATTCCAAGGAGAAGTAATCTTTGCTCCAGCTGTCGCGTCGGGGCAAGAGCCTCTTCTTCCGACTGCCGAATGACAACTCCCCAAGAGGCTGTGGAAAGAGGAGCGAAAGCAAGCACGTCCCGGCGTTTTTCCTCCCCGGTTTCGTGGCATCTGTGACATGTCCCGACTGTAGCCTTTCGCTGATTGATTAACTCCGTAAACTTACCGGGATGGTCACTCCTTTCGAATAGTTCAGGAGGAGAGCCTGGCTCAGTTCTGGCAAGGACAATTCCATTGCCATCAATAATCTCAATGTATCCGGTATTGCCGACAGTAATAGCCGACTTAAAAGCATCATTAGTCGATTGTTCAACATCGATTAAGCTGGTAAGCACCCCTATGATTTCACCCTCCCCATTCACAATAGGGACAGACATGAATATTACCGGCACTTCTACCAGCGGACTGGATACCAAGCCAGATATCGTAGGTAGCCCTGTTTCTAGAGACTGCTTCACTTCAGGGTACCCAGACATATCCGTCCCAATAATACCAGAGGTCCCTGGTTCAGCTTGCAGGACTTTGCCTTCCCCATTGATGAGAATGATGTTTCGTGTTGAAATCCCTGACTTGGTAAGTGTCTCGCGCAGCGAATCTGCCACTGGACTGAACTTCTCTCTAGTGGGGAGTTCGCCGTTGAAATTAACATCTTGCAACTGCGCCAGAATATACTCCAGTGTATGGTCCAAATGGCTTGCCATGACACGCGCTATAGTCAGCCGCTCATCAAGTATCCTTTCGGTACTATCTCTTAGCGATTGTACCCCCAGCCAGCTGAACAGACCAAGACCTACCACCAGCCCAGCTATAACAAGCAAGCTAATTCTTTTTTGTAATGTTAGATTAGCCAGTGATGCCACCGCAGAACACCTCACGAACGCCTTCTCTTCTTCGAAAGCCCTTGGTCAAGTTAAAAAATATCTCTAACATGTTATGACCGCCGTGTTCAGTGCTTAACCACAAGTATAGCATACTGCCTGCGGTAGGTGTAGCCTGTCAGTTGTCCAAGGAGAGAACATTAGAGGATTCATTAGGCTGTTGAACGAAACACCGTTTCGCTAAACCGACCTACCAACAATTCTTCGCAAATAACAAACTGGCTGACTTGCTGCGTCTCAGCCAAAGCAAAGGCAAGAAGCTTCGCGCCGTCCATTTCCAAGTTAATGCCTTTGCGTGCTAAAATAAGACTGGGGTTCTGAGGATGGTAAAAGGAGGGCAAAGGCACTGCGTCATCAAGCAGAGAAGACACAATCGACCGCTCTATCTGGAAACCTGCCGGCATTGATTGAATATCAGGACGTTACCGTAAGCCGGAATAATCGCATTGTACTGGACAGTATTACACTCTCTATTAGCTTGGGAGAGCACGCTGCAATTCTAGGCCCTAATGGTTCGGGCAAATCATCCCTAATCAAGACTATTACACGAGAGTGTTACCCACACCAGGGAATTCCCGGTTCATATCTGCGCATTCTCGGAAAAGAACACTGGAATGTGTTTAAGCTACGAACCCTATTGGGTATCGTCTCCGATGACCTCATCGAAAGCCATACCAGAGACTTCTCCTGCCGACAAATTATTTTGTCTGGTTTCTTTAGCAGCACTGGAATCTGGCCACATCATAAGGTAACGCCAATAATGAAGCGAAAGACCCAAGAAGTAATGGAACTTTTGGAAATCCCACACCTAGCTGAGCGCAACATAAATGAAATCTCAACAGGAGAAACACGACGCATACTAATTGGCAGAGCTTTAGTGCACGACCCCAAGGCTCTAGTTCTCGATGAGCCCAATACAAGCTTAGATATCCATGCTTCCTACGGACTGCGCAAAATTCTGCGCAAGATTGCTGGTAGGGGAACAAGCATTATTATGGTGACGCATAATCTTACTGACATCATACCCGAGATTACACGTGTAATCCTTCTTAAGGCCGGGCATGTATTTGAAGATGGTACGAAAGAGAAAATTCTTACGTCAAAATCGCTGTCCAGTCTCTTTGGTACACCATTTGAGGTAGTTGAGCGCGATGGGTATTACTACCTTTGGTGAGAGGTGAATTCCTTTTTCAGCAGGGGTGTCGTTGGAGGGTCGAGTCCACTGTGGCTCATCTCGAAGCTAATAATCCGTTTGGTAGCCAATTCTATGGTTAAACTTTTATCTCCGGGCTTTATTTATGTAGAGATGCTAGGTATACTAATATACTAAGTTCACACTTGTCAAGTGGTGTCCTCGTCGGTTTGAGGCCAGAACGCTCCATCAAGAGTAATTAACTCGCTTCAAACTGGCTAAAGACTTTATTTTCGTACTATTTTCGATAAGATACTTCTTTTCGAAGAGAAGATCGTTAACCTTTTATACCCATGAGCCATAATCTACCGTTATTAAATATAAAGCCAGGAAACAACTTCTCCAACCTGCGCTTGAAAAGATGGTGGCTTTTGCGCTATAAATATAAGAGCATTCTTTCCAAGGAAGGATTCAAGTTTGACTAAAAAGAAGGCAGAGAAACCCAAGCATGTAGTTACCAAGCACCAGCGCTCCCGATGGCAGCAACAGAAAAGAAGACAGCGTATTATTCTTGGTTTGGGGATTTTCATAATCGTCGCTGTGTTAGCGATTATGGTAGTAGGGTGGTTTACTAATCAGTATCTACCGCTGCATCAAACTGCAATTAGAGTAAATGGTACTGAATTTAATATGAACTACTATATAGATATGCTTAAACTCCAGGTAAGGAATCAACCGGCTCAATACATGCAATATCTGGCTGACATTGCCGTGAGCAATATCAAGCAGAATGAACTAATCAGGCAGGGAGCTTTGAAATTGGGCTTTAGTGTTAGCGACAAGGAACTTGACGAGGAGCTTAAGAGTCATGATCCCCCATTTAATGATGCCCATAGGGATATAGACAGGACTCAAATGTTGATGACCAAACTGCGTGATGAGTATTTTGAGCCGCAGGTACCAATGTCTGCTGAACAGAGACACATAATGGCAATGATGCTGGAGAGTGAGCCACAGGCAGATGAAGTCAGGGAGAGGCTGCAAAACGGCGAGAGCTTTACCGAACTAGCTGGCGAACTCTCCCTAGACGCTTTCTCTAAAGCTAAAAAGGGTGACCTTGGTTGGCACCCTGCAAATATCTTAAATGAAATGTTGGGCACCTCTGTACCTGAAGACTATGCCTTCGGCGTTGAAGCAGGAATGTTGAGCCACCCATTATACGATGATGAAATAGAAAAGCCAGTAGGCTACTGGCTGATAAAAGTCTTAACACGCAACGAAGAGGAGGAGGAGGCTCATGTTCTGGCAATGTTGCTAGGTAGTGAAGCAGAGGCACAGGAAACAAGTAGCAGGCTGAAAGCAGGTGAGGACTTTGCCACTCTGGCTGAGGAACTTTCCCAGCTTGCCGGATCCAAGAAAAATGGAGGAGACCTGGGTGGGGTAACTCCGGATATGATGAATCCTACCTTTGATGAGTTTGTTTTCAATCCTGATCTGGAACTGGAAACGCTAAGCCAGCCGATTCGTGATGAGGATGTCGCCACTAAAGGGGGTTACTGGCTGGTAAAGCTAGTAGATAAAGAGGATAATATACAAATTGAGGATGATGATAGAGATTTGCTAAAAGCCAGGGTTCTAAACGAGTGGGTCTCCTCACTGCTGTATGACCCAGGAAACGAGATAAATGATAGCAATCTGGATGAGGACAAAAAGGCATGGGCGCTGGAGCAGGCGCTAAATAGGTAGAATTAAACCAGAGGGATTAAAGATGGGAAGACAGAATATTGGTATCGGGTTGATGGGATTGGGGATAGTCGGTGGTCAAGTGGCTAAAGTTCTGATGGACAAGGCAGATATCTTGGCTGAGCACGTTGGCTGCCCTCTTGTCCTGCGGAAGATAAAGGTATTGGCGCCGGATTTAGCCAAGCCGCAGGCACGACAGATGCCATCCCGACTTTTTACCACTGACACTGAAGAATTTTTCGCCGAACCCGGAATAGACATAGTTGTCGAGGCGATAGGCGGTGAGAACCCAGCCCTAGAGTACTTGAAGAGAGCCATATCCAGTGGCAAGCATGTGGTCACCTCTAATAAGGAGGTTATTGCTAAACACGGGGCGGAGCTACAAGCTCTGGCGCAACAGCATAATGTAGGACTGTGCTATGAAGCCAGTGTCGGCGGTGGTATTCCTTTAATTGCCCCTTTTAAGCATGACCTGATAGCTAATGAGATAAATGGTATTTATGCCATAATAAACGGGACTACCAACTACATTCTCACCCGGATGGCGAGGGAAGACATAGATTTCCCCTCGGCTCTTCAGAGCGCCCAGAAGTTAGGCTATGCTGAAGCCAATCCAGAAAATGATATTGAGGGAATAGATGCCAACTATAAACTGGCTATTCTTGCCTCTCTAGCCTTTCAGACTCAAGTGCAACCTGAGGACATTTACCGTGAGGGGATTTCACGACTCAGTAGCCGTGATTTCCGATATGCCAAAGAACTGGGGTTCGCTATAAAGCTGCTGGCTATAGCCAAACAGGCAGATAACTTAATTGAAGCGCGGGTTCATCCGGTTTTCATTCCTGAAGACTCCTTTCTGGCTAAGGTTGATGGTGTTTATAATGCGATTCTGGTTGAAGGCGATCTGGTAGGCAAGGTGCTTTTCTTTGGTGAGGGTGCCGGTGCCCTGCCCACCAGCAGTGCCGTTATCGCTGATATTGTGTCATCGGCACAAAAGATTACCCACGGTATTGCCAGTAAGGCTAAAAGGAAATTGAAGCCTGGTAAGAGTATTAAACCTATGGCTGAAATTGAAACAAGATACTACCTCAGGATGAATGTGTCAGACCGTCCCGGCGTTTTAGCCCAGATTTCTAAGATTTTAGGTGACCACTTAATCAGTATCTCCTCACTTATCCAGAAAGACGCTGATAGTGTGGCTCAGACATCTGAAATTGTTATTATGACGCATCCGGCTCAGGAAGAGGCAATACAGCAAGCTCTTGGCAAGCTGTCGCAGCTGGACGTGGTTAAGGAGATTAACAACCTCATTCGGGTTGAACATGCCTAACAACTTTAATGATGAATGAAGGTAGTTACGTAGGGGAATGCTGAAAACAGGGGTTCTGGTTAAATATAAAGATTTCCTGCCACTTACCCCCGATACACCACTCTTTTCCCTTGGGGAGGGAGATACCCCGCTGGTCAAATGTGACGAGCTGGCGAAAGAAATCGGTTGTGGGGAGCTATATCTTAAGCTGGAGGGATGTAATCCTACTGGCTCATTCAAAGACAGGGGCATGGTAGTTGCCGTAGCTAAGGCATTGGAAGCCGGCAGTAAAGCTATAATGTGTGCTTCAACCGGCAATACCAGCGCCTCAGCCGCCGCCTATGCCGCCTATTGCGGGCTTACGTCGATTATTATCGTGCCGAAAGGTAAGATTACGACGGGTAAAATGGCCCAGGCTATTGTCTATGGAGCTAAAATACTCGCTATCGATGGGAATTTTGACCAAGCATTAAGCATAGTGCGAACTCTGGCCAAAAAACACCCGGTTACTCTGGTAAACTCCATTAATCCTCACCGAATTGAGGGGCAAAAAACGGCCGCCTTTGAGCTTATTGACGTTCTGAAAGAAGCCCCAGACTATTTTTTCATCCCGGTAGGTAATGCAGGCAATATTACTGCCTACTGGAAGGGCTTTGTGGAATATTATCAATCGGGCAAGGTAAAGAATAAACCAAAGATGATGGGTTTTCAAGCTGAAGGGGCTGCCCCCATTGTTCGCGGTCATACTATTACAGAACCAGAAACTGTCGCCTCGGCGATACGCATAGGGAACCCGGCCAGCTGGCAAAAGGCTGTTGCCGCCCGCGATGAATCTGGTGGTATTATTGACATGGTCAGTGATGACGAAATCATATCTGCCCCGAAGCTGGTGGCGACCAAGGCTGGTATCTTTGGTGAGCCCGCTTCAGCAGCTTCCATAGCCGGGCTTGTCAAGCTCTCTCATAAGGGGTTAGACTTCTCAAAAAAGAGGGTAGCTTGTGTGATAACTGGCACTGGCCTGAAGGATACTGATACCGCCCTGAAGAACGCTCCGCCTTTCCCCGAGTTGCCGGCTGATATAGCGGCTGTGGAACAGGCTCTGGGCTGGGTTTAACCGCACTGCCAGTTCTTCCTGGAGAAGGCAAGACGCTCTTGTCATGCTGAAGTCGAGGTCTCTAATGTCTGGTAACAGAATAAAGGAGGTCTAGAATGTTTGATGAGGCTAAAATTAGGACAGCGGTAGCTTCTATAATTGAGGCTATCGGGGAAGACCTTAACCGTGAGGGATTGATTGACACTCCCGCACGTGTGGCTGAGATGTATGCTGAACTTTTTATGGGACTTGGCAAGGACCCCAAGGAAGAACTGACGGTAGGTTTTGAGATAGGGCATCGGGAAATGATAATTTTGAGGGATATCCCCTTTTATTCTATGTGTGAGCATCACCTCCTGCCATTTTACGGAGTTGCCCATATCGGCTACATTCCCAACAGTGAGGGTCGTATTATAGGCATCAGCAAGCTGGCTCGGGTAGTGGAAATCATTGCCAAGCGTCCCCAGCTTCAGGAGAGAATGACCACTGAAATTGCTGATGCCGTTGACGAAGGTATCAAACCGGATGGAGTGGCCGTAGTGGTTCAGGCGGAACACCTGTGTATGATTATGCGCGGCATCGAGAAACCGGGAAGTAATGTCATTACCTCAGCTATCAGGGGTGCCTTCCGCCGCCGGGCCGCCAGCAGAGCCGAATTTTTCTCTCTAATCCAGAGTAAGTAAAGCTAGTATTGGGCATCAAATATCCAGGTTCCTAACGCTTCTGGCATGTGCCTGGATGAAGGCTTTACGGGGAGGAACTTCTCCCCCCATTAGCACGTTGAATATGTGGTCTGCCTTGGTAACATCATCTATGCGTACTCCCAGTAGTGTGCGGGTAGCCGGATCCATGGTGGTTTCCCATAGTTGCTCCGGAGTCATCTCCCCCAGACCCTTATAGCGTTGAATCTGTATCTTCTTAGCTCCTTTTAGCTCACGCAGCACCTCTTCTTTTCCCTGTTCCGAGTAAACCCAGTGTTGCCGGTTGGTCGCCTTAATACGATAAAGGGGTGGCTGAGCAATAAACAGATGCCCCCGGTTAATTAGTTCCCCCATGTGACGAAAGAAAAAGGTAAGCAGCAGAGTGCGAATGTGAGAGCCATCAACGTCAGCATCAGTCATCAGGATAATCCGGTGATAACGGAGCCTTGACAGGTCAAATTCATCGTCAATACCGGCGCCCAGGGCAGTAATGATGACGCGGATTTCTTCATGAGCCAATATCTTGTCCGGGGGAGCCTTTTCCACATTAAGAATTTTACCCCGCAGTGGTAATATAGCCTGAAAGCGGCGATTCCGTCCCTGCTTGGCGGAGCCACCAGCTGAATCTCCCTCCACCAGATACAGTTCACAGAGGGATGGCTCTTTCTCCGAGCAGTCAGCCAGTTTCCCGGGTAGCGTACCGGTATCTAGACTGCTTTTTCTAATAATCAAATCGCGAGCTTTTCGGGCAGCTTCTCTGGCCCTGGATGCGATAACGCACTTTTCCATGATTCTTTTGGCTTCATCGGGGTGTTCTTCCAAGTAGAGGGACAAGCCCTCACTTATGACACTCTCCACCTGACCCTTGACTTCAATGTTACCCAGCTTGGTTTTAGTCTGTCCCTCAAATTGTGGCTCGTGCAGCTTGACACTAATAATGGCGGTGAGCCCTTCCCTGACATCTTCACCGGTTAGGTTAGGCTCATCCTCTTTAAGGAATTTACTCTTATGGGCATAATCATTAAGAACACGGGTTAACGCCGAACGAAAGCCGGTAAGGTGATTGCCCCCATCTATGGTATTAACACAGTTAGCAAAGCTGAAAACGGATTCGGTAAAGCCGTCATTATACTGAAGCGCTGCCTCAACTATAGTGCTATTCACCGATTTAGTAATATAGATAGGTTGGGGATGACGGACTACCCGGCTTCGATTAAGGTGACGAACAAAACCAGTAATTCCGCCCTCAAAGTAGAAAGTCAATTCACTGTCTTTTCTTTCATCCCTGAGAGTTATTTCCAAATCCTTGTTCAGATAAGCCATCTCCCGTATGCGCTCACTCAGGGTATTGAAATCATATCTGGTTTCACCGAATATCTCCTCATCGGCATAGAAGATGATGGTGGTGCCAGTATCTCTGGATTTACCAACTTCAGTTACCTCTCCCTGTGGTATACCCTGCCGATATTCCTGCTGGTATATCTTGCCCCCGCGCCTGACATTACAGCGGACAAAGGAGGAGAGTGCATTTACCACCGAAGCCCCCACACCGTGTAACCCACCCGATACCTGATAGGTATGACCACCAAATTTCGCCCCGGCATGTAACGTGGTCATTACTGTCTCCAGAGCCGACACGTTGGTGGCAGGGTGAATTTCTACCGGAATGCCCCGTCCATTATCCTCAACGATAACGGCACCATCCTCTTTAAGGATAACCATAATTTTAGAGCAGTAGCCAGCCATGGCTTCATCAATGCTATTGTAGACAATTTCATAGACCAGATGATGCAGTCCTCGCTGGTCAGTGCTGCCAATATACATACCCGGCCGACGGCGTACCGCCTCCCGTCCACCCAGGACCTGGATGTCCTCAGCAGTATAATCGTCATTTTGTGATTCGGCCGGTGAAGGCATATCCTGCGTCATAGTTAATCTCTGCCTCCTTAACAGCAATGATGACAAAAGGTAAGTTGATGATGATGTTTAAGATTGATAGTGAAAGAACAATAGTTTCCAGCCAAAAGTAGGGAAAATTTGCCAGTAGTGGACGGTCTCTAAGAAAGATAAATCACGCATTTGAACATTAAAATTATAGCACAATTTAGCTATGAAGTAAAGGTAGTGTGCTAGTTCAAAAGAAGCTTTTTATATTTTTATGCAGAATTTCTTAAAATAATTCTTCACCAAACTATTGCAATAATTTACTTGAAATGTTATACTGTCTTAAAAGAATGAATGTGCGCCTTTAAGCTGGCCCGGAGAGACTGGCAAGGGATTTTAGAAGAGTTTGAGTAGTATGACCTCTTGCCGGCCAAGGTAAGAGGTTATTTTTATGGCTAAAAAAATCATAATGACTCCAGAGGATATTAGACGAACTCTGGCTCGCATTGCCCACGAAATAATAGAGCGGAACAAGAGTATTGACCACCTGATACTGGTTGGTATGCATACTCGGGGTGTGCCTCTGGCCAGGCGATTAGCCGCCAATATAGAAGACTTTGAAAAAGCAAAAGTGCCTGTCGGCGCTCTAGACATCAACCTCTATCGGGATGACCTCTCCTCGCTGGACCTGCAACCAATTGTTCAACGCACTGACATCCCTACCGATGTCGACGATAAATCTATAGTACTAGTTGATGATGTCCTCTATACCGGCCGAAGCATCCGCGCCGCCATGGACGCTCTTACTGATCTGGGTCGACCCCAGTCAATTCAATTAGCCGTGCTCGTCGACCGGGGTCACCGTGAGCTACCGATACGGGCTGACTATGCCGGCAAGAATATACCAAGCTCCAGACATGAAGAGATACAGGTGCACCTAAAAGAAACCGATGGTATTGATGAGGTAGCCATAATTTCGACACCTGTAGGCAAGGAGGCGCAATGAGGACGACTCAGCAAAAAGATGACCCTACCCTATTAATAAAGCCAAGGGCTCCCTTGACCGCATCAACATGGCAACACCATCACATACTTGACATTGATGATTTCACCTCCAGTGAAATAGAGCCCGTTTTCCAGATTACCGACGCTATGAAAGAGGTCCTGTCCCGACCAATCAAGAAGGTGCCAACACTTCGCGGCAAGACCATCGCCATCCTATTCTATGAGCCGAGTACCCGCACCCGGGTATCCTTCGAACTGGCCGCCAAGAACCTGAGTGCCGATGTAGTTAACCTGAGTGCCTCAACCAGCAGTGTAACCAAGGGGGAATCCCTGGTTGACACTCTCAGCACCCTACAAGCACTGGGGGCTGATATAGTGGTAATGCGACATCCACACTCAGGAGCTCCCTATATCGCCACCAAATACCTGGAGGCCAGCATTATCAATGCTGGCGATGGCTGGCACGCTCATCCGACTCAAGCCTTCCTTGACCTGTACACCATCCGCGAACATAAAGGAAACCTGAAGGGATTGAAAGTGGTTATTATCGGGGATGTTATGCACAGTCGGGTAGCTCGCTCCAATATCTGGGGACTAACCACCATGGAGGCAGAGGTAACATTATGCTGCCCGCCTACACTTCTACCCGCCGGATTGGATACAAAGAATAACTACTTCCCCCAGGTCAACATAGAACCAAGCATTGAGCTTGCCCTTGACGGAGCCGATGCGGTAATAATGCTGCGCCTTCAAAAGGAACGGCAACAAAACGGGCTACTACCCAGCATCCGCGAGTATATCCAGCTCTACCAGCTCACTGAATCAAGGTTGGCCAGAGCCAAACCTGATGCCCTGGTACTTCACCCTGGACCAGTGAACGAAGGGATTGAGATTTCCTCAGATGTGGCTCACGGTTCACACTCAGTCATCACCGAACAGGTAACCAACGGCGTCGCGGTGCGCATGGCTTTACTTTATATGCTGTCCGGGGGTAAAAAACAATGAAACCCTTACTAATACAGGGTGGTAGAATAGTTGACCCCACCCAGGGGATAGATGAAGTTGGCAGTTTGCTCATCAGTGAAGGTAAAGTCTCATGGCGGGGAGAGACCCCACCCCAACCAGGTTATGACGTCCTTCATGCGGAAGGGTTAATTGTCTGTCCCGGGTTTATTGACCTCCACTGCCATCTCCGGCAGCCCGGTTTCGAGGAGAAGGAAACCATAGC
>SDBT01008675.1_pt1 | contig 16567 bp, 12 predicted proteins | sample 2277101 | NCBI WGS metagenome assembly SDBT01 (sample SAMN10404973, study PRJNA504765) | marine sediment metagenome | isolation source: marine sediment core GS10_PC15, 103 cmbsf | place: Arctic Ocean: Southern Knipovich Ridge | collected 2010 | reverse complement strand
GCTCATGGTGACACGGCAGATCATAATTAAGTGCCCCAACTGTCAGGCCGCCTATCGACTCACCGCCAGATCAACCCCAGCCCGCGTGCGATGCAAGCTTTGCAGGACCACCTTCAGCCCACCTCCCCCGCCACCACCTTCCTACGAGCCGAATTTTGAAGACACCGTCCTGAACTGGCTGCTCGAGGCCGACGACGCCGAAGCCAAGACCATAAAGAGACCACGAATCATCTCATCCCGCGCCGAACCACTCGATACGCCGCCCCAGCCCACACCGGCTCAAGAACTACGCACAGCCCCGTCCCCCAGCAGTTAGACCTGTCTCGCCCACCGTTACAACCATCTCCCCTAACCGCCGAGCGATCCGCTGCCCACACCGCCCCCACCCGCGACGGCGCTAACCGCTGTTCCTCAAGCGTTCCCGCCGATTATCGGAGCCCGAGTTAATTGTATATTTAGGCAAGCAAGGTAAACGGGGCAACCCCGAAAGCTGGCAGACCAACCACGGTGCCACCGAGTGCACCGCAGCATAAGCCAACCCGCCAGCTTCAGGCCATGCCCCAAAACCGCAGCGGGCGAGCCCCAGGAGGCGGTCCACATGAGAAACTTCGCCGTGGACGGGGAATCACGATGGCACCACTCACTGTACGGGTCGCATCGATTGCGGCTGCATCGGCGCTGACACTGACACTACTGGCCGGTTGTGGCACCAATGCCTCCGCAACGGGATCGTTACCAGTATCCGAAGCCGATCTGGCCCGTGTGTTAGAGCAATTCGGGCTGGCCAGCGGCGACTGGACCAAGGTCACCGAAAATGAATCCAACGATCTGTTCGGGACCGCCACCTTCGTAGACCTATCCCGCGGCCAGGCGGCCGTCGCCGGTCAGATCACCAACACCGCGGATATAGATATCTACGAGATCGGACCGGTATATCGCGGCGATCGGATCATACTAACGTCAATGGTCAGCGGCGACCTCGACGCCACCGCAGCCATCTTCGACACCGAAGACTGCCTGATCTACGCCAACGACGATCGCATCTGGAATGTGGACTCCAGGCCGTACATCAACTTCGTGGTTCGACAGGACAGCTCATTTTGCTCCCTCGCCATAGCCGCCAGTGAGGGAACCGACGGGGCGGGCCAGTACGGATTGTGGATACAGATCGAAGCGGGCAACGTCGTACCCGATGTTCAGACGCAGGTAGTGGTGCTCGATTTTGATGGTGCCCAGAGCGTCTCGGTCGGCGGAATGAACGTCGGCAATATCGCAGCCTTTAACGCCGCCGACATCGACGACAGCCTGGCCGGACAAACCTCGCAAGTAATAAACGAAATCGAGGCCGCCGTCCGCGAGGACTATGCCGACTACGACGTGGAAATCTACAGCACCGCCGAGGGCGACCTCCCCGACGAGGCGTACACCAGCGTCTACTTCGGCCAGTACAATCCCTACCTGTTGGGACTGGCCGACTACGTTGACTACTACAACCGCGATCTGACCCAGGAAGCCATCGTCTTCGCCGAGACCTTCAAGCTGTTCATGCCCTACCGACCGGGGGCCAGCGGCATGGCACAGGTCATCGGTAATGTCGCCAGCCACGAGCTGGGACATCTGCTGGGCCTGAACCACACAGCCGACCCGACCGAGTTGATGGACTCCACCTCCACCGCCGGGCAGATGCTGGCCGACCAGGACTTCCACCGCGCCGTTTTGAAAAAGGAGGTCTTCCCCGCCGGCTACCAGGACTCCGACCAGCTCCTGGCCCAGGCCGTCGGTCGTAGATAGGATAGCCGAGACGCTGGCTCTCGGGCCTAGCTCTCGTCCGCTTCAGTTAAGCTGAAATGCACCCCCGCCGACAGCGCCGCCTCGCCGCGCTGCACACGGTCAGCCAACGCCACGCACTGCTGATAAAGCGCATCGAGCATGTCCGCCTCGTCCACCGTGCAGACCCGCCGGCCCTGCACGCAGATCACCCCTCGCCCCTTGCCCGCAAAAACGGCCACGTCGGCACCCTCAGCCTCGCCCGGACCGTTCACCACGCACCCCATCACCGCCACCTTCATCGGCACCTTGATCCCCACCAGCCGACGGCGGACCCGTTGCACCAGAGAAACCAGGTCCACCTCCATCCGCCCGCACGTCGGACAGGCGATCAGCTCGGGCTCGGTCCTGTCCCGAAGTCCCAGGCTGCACAACAGCTCCTTGGCGTCCACCACCTCCTCAACGGGATCCGCAGCATAGGAAATCCTGACCGTATCGCCAACCCCGCCCGACAGCAGCGCCCCCAGCGCCGCGATCGAGCGAATTCGACCGGTCTCGGGCGGACCGGCATGAGTCAGCCCCAAGTGCAGCGGGTAGTCAAATCGCTCACTGATCGCCCGGCACGCATCTATCATGATCCGCGCGTCGCTGCTCTTGGCGCTAAGCACCAGGTCCTCAAAACCGTTCTGCTCGAAAATGCTCACGTAGTCGGCGAGCTTCCGCACCATCAGCTCGACCATTTGCCCCTGATAATCCCCCCCAAGCGCTGCCAACTCCTCCGTCCGCACCGCGCCGTTACGCCGCTCGACCACGCTGCCCTCGTTAACCCCCACGCGGATGGCCACCCCACGACGCCTGCACGCCTCGATTACCTCCAAAACCTGCCCGCGGTCCGATATGTTCCCCGGGTTCAGACGGATCTTGGCCACCCCTGCCTCGATCGCCTCCAGCGCCCGACGGTAATGAAAGTGTACATCGGCGATGATCGGCACCGGGCAGCCCGAAATAATCTCCCCCAACACCGCCGTGTCCGACTCGTGCGGCACCGCCACTCTAACCAGGTCGCATCCGGCCTCGACCAGGCGATCGATCTGCCCCAAGGTCCGCCCCACATCCCGCGTCGGGGTATTGGTCATCGACTGCACCGAAATCGGCGCCCCCCCACCGATCAGGCAACCACCAACCTTGACCTGACGTGTCATCCTGCGAGGCCACATCGGGCATCTACCTCTGCTCTGCTACCTTCCCAAATAGTCTAGCCATCGAACACCGGCAACGTCAAAAAACGACCCTCGCGCCTCTTCACCCTACAACCCATGCACAGACGCCAAAAGACGAGCCGGCTGCGGATAGCGCAACCGGCCCGCCAAGAATCCTTGCATCCCCACGCCGCTACTTACTAAAGCCCAGGTGCCCAAGTTTCTCCGGAGCATGAAAACTGTACGGGCCCGTCGAAGACCACGCCGACTCCATCAGATTACCATGTCGCGTCCGACAGAAATTCGCCGCCCAATGCTTGCCGGCCTGATCGCCCTTCGCTTCCATGTCCGCCAGCGGTATGGCCATCTCTATTGTCCAGTAATCCGCGCCTCGGGTGGTCTTGGCCTTGATACCTTCGGCGTCCCACACCCAGTCCAGTCCCATCGAATTAGGCGCCCCCTGACGGTCGGCAACCACACCCGCCGCATTCACCATAATGTGGTAATAAACGTCTTCGTTCTTGGTGTTGGTCGGATCGAGGAATATCTCCATCCCGTCGTCCTGCCACACATCCCCGTCGCGCTCGGTGACCATACAAATCAGCTCGTCCATCTCCGGCTCGTCTAATCTGAAGGCCAGGTACAGGTTGTCCTTGTCGTAAGTCAGCCAGACTGTGGTCGCCCACGCCACCGCCTTGCCGCTCGCGTTGTCCGCCAATTGACCGGCCAGCGGCTTGCCCCATTCGTCCTGTTTGATAACCCCGTCCACCACCGGCGCCTTATCCACCCGCCAGACTATCCCAAAGGGCATGCCCTTTTCGGCCTCCGTCGGTCGAGGCTCCCGCGCCGCAGCCTTCTTAGCCTTGTCGCAAGGAGCAATCTTCTTGGCTTTTTCGCAAGGAGCCACCTTCTTGGCTTTCTCGCAGGGGGCCACCTTCTTGGCCTTGCCGCAATGGCCAGCCTCCGGCTTGCCGGGCCCCGCGCAGCCAAACATCACAAAACTAACCAGCGTCACCACAACGCCGCACCTGATCAACATGCTCATCTCTATTCTCCTTTAGCTGCCGATAACACAACACTCGTTCGCCTCGGCGCCCGGCAATCCAGCCGGTTCGATCCGCCAACCCGCCTGTCAGCACCAGGCCCCTATCACCAGGGCAACTCTAGCAAAGCACCCCGCAACCGTCAATCCCGCCGATGCTGCCATGCAAAACACCGCGCCGACATGCATTTCCCCCCGTCCAGCGCACAAAAAAAGGCGCCGCCCCGCCAGCGTCGCCGCCCCCGATAACCGTCCGATCAATTCTCGCTGGGCTCAGCCAGCCGCCGACGGATGTACTCCGCCCGCACCTCGTCCCGCCGGTCATCGTCCAGCCGCTGGCTGAACAGCTTTTGCAGGTGTCCCGGCTGGGTCGTAAGCAGCAACTCGTTAACCGTCCCGATACTCAGCTTGTCGATCCGACCCAAATTCACACCCATGCGCAAATGCGACAGCAGGAACATTGTTTCCTCACTGCTGACCTTGCGCGCATACTCCAGCATCCCGTAGGCCCGCCAGATCTTGTCGTCCAATACGCTCAGCTTCTCCTTCAACAGCACCTGCCGCGCATTCTGCTCATACTCGATGATGGTCGGTATGATCCGCTCGAACTCGGTTACAATCTGCTCCTCGTTCTTGCCCAGCGTGGTCTGATTGGAAACCTGGTAGAAATCACCCGCCGCCTCGGTCCCCTCGCCATACAGACCGCGAACCGCCAACTTCATGTCGCGAGCCGCCTGAAAAACATGCTCCAGACGACCCGTCAACTTGAGCGCCGGCAAATGCATCATCACCGACACCCGTATGCCCGTACCGACGTTCGTAGGACACGCCGTCAAATACCCGAAGCGAGAATGAAAAGCATAGTCCAACACCTCCTCCAGCAAATCGTCCACCCGGTTCATCTGCTCCCAGGCATCCATCAACTGAAGCCCGCTGCGTAACACCTGGATCCGCAGGTGGTCCTCCTCATTCACCATTAGCGCCAACGTCTCGCCCTGCGAAATCGTCACACCCCGACTGCCCTCGCCGTCGGCGTGCTGCCTGCTTATCAGATGACGCTCCACCAACACCCGTCGATCCAGCTCGTCGGCCTGCTCTATATCTATATAGAACATCTGTTGTCCAGTAGCAAGTTGCTCCGTCTTCAACCGCAACATCTGCTGGATTTCGCGCCGCTGGCCCTCGTCGCACTTGCTCAAAAACGGAAAACCTGCCACGTTGCGAGCCAGACGAATCCGAGACGATATCACCACCTCCGACATCGGCCCGCTGCCCGCCAGCCACTCCGCCTGTTGCTTGGCCAACTCGTCGATCTTGCTCACTGTTCCAACGCCTTTATCTTGTCACGCAGCGCCGCAGCCGCCTCATAGTTCTCCTGCTCGATCGCCGCAGACAGCTCGCGACGCAGACCCATCAACTCGTGCTGCCTCTTCTGGCTGGCCTCGCCTCGCACCGGAACCTTGCCCACGTGCTGCGATGCCCCCTCGTGCGTACGCTCCAGCAGCGGCACCAACGCCTTGGCAAACGCGTCGTAATCACCCGGACAGCCCAACAGCCCGCTGTTACGAAACTCCAGGAAACTCATCCCGCACGCCGAGCACGTCAGCTTGCCCAGCTCCTTCGCCCCCCGCTGCTCCAGTACAAAGCTCGTCAGCAGCTCGTTGATCGGCACCTGCGCCTTGACCGTCAGACCCTCCTGGATAGCACACTTCTCACACATGTGCTTCTCACGCTTCTCACCCTTGACAATCTCCGTCAAATGGACCGTCGCCGGATGCTTCTTGCAGCGCTGGCAGATCATCTAAGCACCCCTTCAGACCCCACCCCTGCCCTCGACACAATAGTAGCCCTTGCTGAATTTATCGTCAACCAGCCGGCGTTTCGCCACTATCAGCCCACTTTGCCGCCCTTACCATCTGCCCGCACGCTACCCCAGACTGCCTACCAACACGCAGCCCGCCCCGGCCTCAATCGGTCAGTCCCAATAATTCAGAAGTAATACCAGATGTTGCGGTAGTCGGAAGGATCCTCACCCCGTCGCTCTAACCGCCGCAGATAATCGTAAATGGGCACGTCTCGATAAACGTAAGTCGAACTCGGATACAGGTTCTTCTCCCACGGCAAAAACTCATAGATGCGCCCGCCGTCCGGCTGAAGACCCACCACGTGGTGATCCTGCCCGGCCCGAAGATGGTTCTTGCCCAAACGCGGCAAATTAAACACCGGCTCATCCGTGCGAACCGTCCCCGGTGTCAAACGCGCCTCTTCCTTCCGCTCCTGTAAAATGCGAGCCACCGGCACCCGGTAAAACCGAGTCTCATCCTTGCCCTTCGTGTTGAAACAGTAGTACGGATCGATGCCCACTTCCTTAAGACTGTATCGCAAAGCCACCGTCTCAAACTTCCGGCTGTTCTCGATCGTGTAAACCTGCTGATTGTAGATCGCCATTCCCACCCGGCGGATCGCCTCGGCGGCCCGGCGAACTTCCGGTGTAACCTCGTATGGATGCTCGAAATGCGTCACCACGCATATGGTGCACCGCTCCTGGTGGTGATACTTGGTGAAGATCTCCAGTAACCGAGGAGTGATTCGCATCGGCAATACCGCCAACACCCGGCTGCCGAACCGAATCCGCCGAATGTGCTTCATCCGATTGAACTCGTCCAACAGCCACTCGATTACCTCGTCCGGCAGCAACAGCGGGTCGCCCCCGGTCATCAGCACCTCGCGCACCGTTTTATGCTCTTTGAACCAGGCTATCGCCGCCTCCAGCGACTTGCGCGGCACCCAGCCCGCCGGCGACATGGCATCCTGAACTTCCCAGTTCCGCTGGCAGTACACGCAGATCTGCGCGCAGGTGTTAAACGGCTTGAGCACCACCACCTGCGGATAGCGACGCGTGACCAGCTCAATCGGAGAGGTATCCTGCTCTCCCATAAAGTCCAGCTCGTCCGGGGCACGCCGGCGCATAACCCGCATGCGCTCCACATAGTCCAACGGCGGGATCACCTGCGACCGCACCGCGTGGTCTCGCCGTCGATCCGGCTCATAATCCATCAGGCTGGCGTAGTACGGCGTCACCGCAAACGGCAGATGATAGGCCCGCGCCCTGCGGATCGCCTCCCGCTCTTCACTGGTCAGCTTAATTATCTGCCCCAGCGTCTCGGCGTCCCGAATGATGTGCGCTATATGCCACTGGTGACGCTGCCAGTCCGACGGGCTCGCCCCAAACACCTCCAGAATACGCCGCCGGTTCTGCTCCCGACGCCGAACCACCTGCTCCGAAAGCCCGTCCGGATAACGGGCCACCCAGCTCTCCACGTATCTGCCAACTCGATCGAGTTCCTCGCTCCGCATCTCGCCGGCCGGCCGACCTGTCAGGCCCAAGAACGACGGCGATTCCATGCTCTCGTAAACCCTGGTCCTGACCAACTCCCCCAGGAACAGGTGATAAATCTCCTGCCAAAAGCCCGTCCTCGGACGGCGCGCCATCTGCTCCAGCTCGCCCCGCGCCGCCCGCCACATAGCCTCAACCGTGCTATACTCGGCCAGCTTCTCGCTACGGACCGAAAAAATGCTCCGAAGCACTCGGCAACACTGCAACGCCAGATAGAACTCCAACGCCGCAACGTCCTGCGGATCACCAGCCCGCAGCGACTTCTCTCGACGGTCCACATAGTTCAACAGCACCTGCCGCGCCGCCTCGACCGACGGCTGCACCGACAGCAACCCCACCAGACCACGCGCTAACTCCTGCCACCGCTGACAGGCGTCTAGCTGCGGAGTCTTGCTTGCTACGATACCGGCAGACACGAAAACCACTCCCGCTTCACAGGTCCGTCAAGCCTTGGACAATCCTTCCACAAACCTAGCTGTCAGTCCGTCAGACGGGCACCCGACCGCCCCGTCGGCGACCCGCGCTGCCCCACGCCCATATCGGCAGCCCCCAAGTCACCAACAGTATTATACCGCGCCACCCCACCGGTCCGCTACTGCCAATTGTCCCGCCCCAGCCGTCTTACTGCCGAGCATCGCGCGTACCGTCCTAGCACGATCGTAACCAACTTACAACAATGGGCTTACGACTGGCGTCGCTCGAACATCCCCGCTAGCGGCCCTGGTCCGGTCACTAACTCGCCAATGCCCCCGGCTAGCTCGCCACCGCAGCCGCCAGCCCTTCAGCCCGGCCCACCATCTGCTCGATCAGCGACAGACCCCTCGCCCAGAAGCCCTCGTCGCGCACATCAACACCCATCCGAGCCAGCAGCCGGTCCGGCGATTCCGACCCGCCGGCCGACAGCAGCTCCAGATAGCTCGGCACGAAATCGGCGCCCTGCTGCCTATACATCTGGTACAAAGCCAACACCAGCAGTTCCCCGAACGCATAGGCGTAGCAGTAGAACGGCGAGTGGACGAAGTGCGGTATGTACATCCACCACCAGGAATAGTCCTCCGTCAGCTCCACCACCTCGCCGTGCATCGGCCGGTTCGCCTCCATCCACAACTGCCCCACCTGTTCGCAGGACAGCTCGCCCTCCTGGCGCCGCTTGCCGTGCAGCAATTGCTCAAATCGGGTCATCACCACCTGCCGAAACACGGTGGCGAAGGTGTCCTCAATTTTACTGCACAGTAGCGCCAAACCGGCTGGCCCCTCGCCCAGTTCGTCCATCAGCCGCTCGAAAACCAGCATCTCGCCGAACACGCTGGCGGTCTCGGCCAGAGTCAACGGCGAGTGAGCCTGCAAATAACCCACATCCCTGGCCAGATATTGGTGCAACCCATGCCCCAGCTCGTGGGCCACCGTCATCACGTCCCGCGGCTTCTTGGTGTAATTGCACAGCACGTACGGATGAACGCTGGGAACGGTCATCGCACAGAACGCCCCGCCAACCTTGCCCGGCCTCACTTCCGCATCGATCCAACGCTTCTCGAAGAACTGCCTCACCACCTGCCCGGCCTGGGGCGAGAACTGCTCGAACGCCCCCACCACCATCCGCCGACACTGCCCGAAGCTCTGGGCCGGCATGCGCCGGGCCACCGGCGCATAGCGATCGTAGTCCTTCAAATCATCTATCCCCAACAGCCTGCCCTTCAGGCGATAGTAACGCTGCACGACCGGATAGGCTCGCTCGCAGGCCGACAGCAGCGCCGCCACCGTCTCACCGTCGATCTCGTTCTCCAGGTTGCGCGACGCCATCGGATCGGGAAAACTTCGCAGCCGATCGTCGATCTGGTGGTCCCACGCCATGGTGCCGACTATATAAGACAGCACCCGCTTGTTCTGCTTAAGTCCCTCGGTCAGGCTCTGGGCGGCGGCTCGGCGGTATTGCCGGCGAGGGTCGTACAACATGGCCAGCACCTGCGACTCGTTCAGCCGCTTAAGTCGCCCCGCCACCCGCACCCGGAACTCGATGTCCGCTATTACCTCGTCGAAGAGCCTCACCCACGCCCGGCTGCCGGTGTTGGCCAGCTCGTTAACGATCTTTTCTTCCGGCTCGCTAAGTCGGTGCGGCCGATAGCGACGCTGCTGCTCCAGATAATGCCGATACCGCTCAATCGCCGGATCGGCCAGCACCCGATCAGCCACCTCATCGGGCACGTCCATCCACTCCAGATCGAAAAACAGCACGCGCTGCTGAATCTCAGTGGCCCGCTGCTGCACCGATTGCAGCAACGCCCCGTGACGCGCCTCAGACGTGTCGGCTGCGTGTAGCAGTTGGGCATAGCTGGACGCCTTGCCGACCGGCTCGATCAACCCCTCGAGCTCGCCCACCGCCGTCGCCAGCTCGGCCGCAGCCACCCCCTCAGCCACGTTGATCTTGCCTCGCCAGCGGGTCTCGAACGCCTTGGCCCGCTCTAACGCCTCGGACAGATCCTGGTCAATCCGCGGATCGTCCAGCCCCGCATAGAGGTCGGAAAGATCCCACCGCAAACCATCGCCCGACATGCCTGAATTGCCCATCCACCAGCCTCCTATTGCTTCGATAATCGCATGTCCCGCTCGCTTATCGGCGGCGCGCAGCTTAACAGCCCGACGCCCCAGCCGCCATCGTCAGGTCTGTCTCGCCAACCAATGATTACAGATTCTTTAGCCGCCGCTGGCGATCGTCGGCCTGTAGAGCCGAGATCAGTTCGTCCAGATCGCCGTCCAGGATGTTCTGCAGGTTATAGAGATCCAGGTTTATCCGATGGTCCGTGCAGCGACTCTGCGGAAAGTTATAAGTGCGAATGCGGTCCGAGCGATCGCCCGAGCCGATCATCGTACGCCGCGCCTCATCGCGCTGGGCACGCTCTTTCGATGCGTACATCTCATACACCCGGCTCAGCAAGACACGCCGCGCCTTTTCGCGATTCTTGTGTTGGCTCTGCTCGTCCCGCATCGAGACCGTAATGCCCGTGGACACGTGCTCCAGGCGAATGGCCGAGCTGACCTTGTTTACGTTCTGTCCCCCGGGACCGCCCGCCCGCGAGACGTGCTCTATCACGTCCTTGTCCCAGTCGATCTGAACGTCGATCGCATTCGGCTCGGGCAGCACCGCCACCGTGGCGGCCGAGGTATGAATACGCCCCTGGGCCTCGGTCCGAGGCACGCGCTGAACACGGTGACCGCCGCCCTCATAGCCCAAATACCGGTAAACGCCACGCCCCTTCACGTTGAAGATAGTCTCGCGAAATCCACCCAAATCGGTGGTCGCCACCTGTAGCACCTCCAGCTTGAAGCTCTTCCGCTCGCAGTAGCGCTGATACATGGTGAACAGGTCCCGCGCAAAAAGGGCCGCCTCATCACCGCCCGTACCGGCGCGAATCTCCATTATGATACTGTCGACGGCTCCCTCGTCGCCCGAGACCACCGCCTCCTGGATCCGCTCTAACACCGCCTCGCACCGCCGACGAAGCTCCGGCAACTCCTCAGCGGCCAGCTCTCTAAGCTCCGGGTCCTGGCTCTCGTCGGCCACCAGCAATTCGTGCCCCTCGGCCTCGCGGCTCAGGCGGCAATACTCGCCGTAAGGCTCGACCAGCTTTCGCAGCCTGGCCTGCTCCTTGCCCAGCGCCGCCAGCTTGGACGGATCACGCACCACAGCCGGATCACCCAACTGGGCGGTAATCTGCTCAGACCGCTCAGCCGCCTCCCGCAACCTGGCCAACAACCCGGACTCAAGCGTTGCGTCGCTCATGTCTTAACCCCGACCCATCACCGGCATATCGCCCCCGCCTCAGACCAGCAACAACGCCGTACCGTCGTCTGTGCGACTATCCCGGTACGGCGTGATCAGTTGGTCGGAACCTAAGCTTTGGCGCTGCCCGAACCGTCCTTGGCACCCTTTAACCGGTCGAAGTACTTGCCCCCAAACTTGCGCTGGAATTTCTCGATGCGGCCGGCAGTATCCACGAACTTCTGCTTGCCCGTATAAAAGGGATGACAAGCCGAGCAAATCTCGACGTTCAAACCCTTCACCGTCGCCCGCGTAACAAACCTGTTGCCGCAGCCACACGTCACATCGCACTCAACGTACTTGGGATGGATCTTCTGCTTCATGGTATTGCCTCGCACCGGTCCGCTATTCTGAGCCCTTTATTATAGCGGACCGCCACCCCACAGCAATAGCGCTCATAACTTCGCCGGCAACAACGCCTTACCGTCAGACCAGCCCCCCGGTCGACTCGCCCACCTCCAGCGCCACCACCGTTACGTCGTCACGTGGCTCCAGCGAGCCCTCCTGCTCGTCCAGCAGTTCAGACAGGCTGTCCACCAGTATCTCGACCGGCAGGCTCAGCAGCCCCCTCAGACGTTCATTCCACGTCACCGCCGGGTCCAAGCTGTCGCCTTCGGGCAGGGCCGCCTCCAGCCCGTCCGAGACCAGCACCACCTTGTCCCCCGGCGCCAGTTGCACCAACCTGGTAGGAAACTCCTCCTCGGCAAACAAGCCCAGCAGCCCGCCCTCGCTCTTAAGCTCGGTCATGTTCCCGTCGGCACTGATGCGTACCGGGTAAGGATGTCCGGCGCGGGAAATGCTCAGCTCCAGCGTCTTGCAATTCAGCAGCCCGTAGCAAGCGGTCACGAACTGGCAGTTCGGCAGGTCTTGAGCCGCCAGCACCCTGTTCAGCATGGACATGGTCTCAGACGGACTGAACAAGCTGTACCCGTCACCATCAACCCGCTTGGAGGTCACCGCTTGCTTGATAATCATGGTCAGCAGACCGGCAGGTACTCCGTGACCCATGACGTCCGCGACGTAAAACGCCACGTGGTCCTCGTCCACTCGCCTCACGTCGTAAACGTCACCGCTGACAAAGCCGGCCGGGCGGTACATCGCCGCAAAGCGGGCCGAGCCCACATCCGGAAGCTGACGCGGCAGGAAATCCTGCTGAAGACGACTCGCCAGCCGCAGCTCCTGGTCCACCTCCACAAACTGTCGGTTCAGACGCTTGCTCAGCCGTTCCATACTGGTTAGTTCGCGCTCGATCCGCTCCAGCAGCGGGCGGTAGCAGGCCATGGTGGTCAGTCTGCCCCATAGTTCCTCGCTGCAAACATCCCGGGCAGCGCCGGCCACCAGCGACGGCTCGCCCCGGTCGATATGCTCAGCCGGCCCGTCGATCACCAAGGTGCCGATCCGCCAGGCGTGCAACTGCTCCAGCAATCTGTCATGACCGGCCGACCAGCTCGCCCGGCCCACCCCACAGGCGATCAGCACCGCATCGGCCTGGTGCAGCACCGACGAGTCCAGCGCCGCCTTACAGTCGCTCACGCGGCAGATCCGGCAGCGCCCCGACTGCTCCAGACCTCGCAAGCCAGGCGGTTCGCCGCCGCCCGCGTCCACCAACACCACGTTCAGCTCAGCCATCGTCGAGGCATCCCGCTCGATGAGCACCGGCGGATCAAACCCGTCACCGCCCCGCCCCACATGGGCGGTCCAAATCCTGTCATCGGCAAGTATTGGTAGGTTCGACTGTTAGGACGGCCTGGTTTAGCACCACCCGCACAGTCCTGAGCAGTTACTGCCCACTCAGCACCGACGCCGGCAGCAACACGCGGTCCGATTCGGCGATCCCCAACTCGGCGAACCGCCCCGCGTTGACCTCCAGAGCGAATTGGGCCGGCTCGACCGATGCAAAACCCTCCTCGGTCAGCGGCGGCATGGTATGAATCTTGACGATCACCCCGTCGGTTCCGATAAACGCAATGTCCAACGGAGTAATAGTGTTCTTCATCCAAAAACTCAGCGGCCGCTCCTCGGAAAACACGAAGAGCATCCCCCAATCCGCCCCCAGCTCCTCAGCCGGCACGTTCATCAGCCCCAGCTGCTGCTGAGCCCAGGTCTCAGCCAGCCAAACCTCGAAGGTATGGCCATTAATCACCACTTTATCGGTCCGCATTGAGTCCAGATCGTTTCGCTGTCCGCCCGTCGGCCTACAGCCCGGCAGCACCAGTAGTCCGGTAACCATCATCGCCAGCCCCAACAACCGCATTGACCTTCCTCCCGACAGCCCGATCCACTAACATTCCAACTATAACCGACGGCCGCCGCCCCGACCAGAGACTTACCCGCTCGCACCGAACTAGAGCGGCTTCTCAACCGATAAGCAAAGAATGGCGCGCTCCGAAACGCCCCGGCGGCACTCGCTGTCTATAGCCGCCAACTGTACAATGCCGGCAGTTTGCAGCGGGCCGGCTTCGCCGAGCTGCCGCAGACCGAAGCGAAAGGAACACCACTCGTGCACCCGCTCTTGAAAGTTCTCACTCAGCGTCGCCGTACCAACCCACGGATCTGGATAGTGGTACTGCTGGCGGCGGCGGCTCTGTTGGTGGTCACCCCAAGGCTGTTGGCTACCGCCGACACCGCCGAACATGACAGCGACACCGACCACCACGTCATCAGCCGCCTATCGCCCAGCCTGGCCGAACTGCCCGACCTGACCTCCAAGATCCTGGTGATTGTGCTCCAGCTTGCCGTGGTCTTGGCCCTGGCCAAACTGCTCGGATGGGCCGCCGAAGCTGTCAGCATCCCCGGCGTCCTGGGCGAACTGGCCGCCGGAATGATCATTGGTCCCTTCGCCCTCGGAAGCTGGCTCAAGGTTTACACCCACCACGGCGCCGTGCCGCTGTTTCCCGCACCCGGAATCGTCGACGGCCTGCCGCAATGGCCCATCAGCGAACCACTATGGGTCATCGCGGTAGTGGCCAGCATCGTACTGTTGTTCATGGCCGGGCTGCACACCAACCTCCAGCAGTTCTTCAAGAACCTGGCCCCGGCCACCGCCTGCGCCATCGGCGGCGTGGTGGCACCGTTCTTTTTGGGGGCTTGGACCACCACCCTGTTTGTTAAAACCGACATGCTCGGAAACCCCATGACCATATGGTCCGCCGAAGCAATGTTCATGGGCGCCATCATGGTCGCCACCAGCGTGGGCATAACCGCCCGCGTGCTCAGCGACATCCACAAACTCGACACCGCCGAAGGCGTCACCATCCTGGGCGGGGCCGTTATCGACGACGTCCTGGGCATACTGGTGCTGGCCATTGTGCTGGGCATGAAGCGAACCGGCGCCGTCAACTTCGAGACCGTGGCCATAATTAGCGCAAAGGCCGTCGGCGTGTGGATCGGCATCACCATGGTCGCTCTTCTGTTGGCACCTCAAATCGAACGGGCCTTCGAACGCGTCAAGTACGCCGGCGCTCGCGTCGGGTTGGGTTTGGCGCTGGCGTTTTTCTGCGCCGCCCTGGCCGAAATGTTCGGCCTGGCCTTCATCATCGGCGCCTACAGCGTGGGCCTCGGACTTAGCCGTACCAAGATGGCACACCGACTCCTGGAGGACTTAAAGAGCGTCAATGATTTTATCGTGCCCATCTTTTTCGCAGCCATGGGCATGCTCGTTAACTATTCCGCCATGAAAGGCGTCCTGGTCTTCGGGATCGTCATCAGCATATGGGCGGTGATCTCGAAGGTCTTCGGCTGCGGCCTGCCGGCACTGCTCTGGTTCAACAAACGCGGCGCCGCCCGCATCGGCATGGGCATGCTGCCCCGGGGTGAGGTGGCCCTGATCATCGCCGGCATCGGACTGGCCGAACGGGCCATAAGCCAAAGCGTCTTCGGGGTCGCGATCATGATGACCCTCATTACCACCTTCATCGCCCCCGTCGCCCTGGTCCCGCTCTTCAAGGGCCGCCCCGGCCGGCGCGGCGAACCGGCCGAGCTCGCCCCCGAAGAAACCATCGCCATCGAAATGCCCAGGACCATCAGCGACCACTTCCTGCAATTGCTGCTGGCCACTTTCCACGAGCGAGGCTTTCGCATCACTTACGAAGACGCCGAATCCGGCATCTACCAGCTCGAACGCGATGGTCTGATCGCCAGCATAAACGACAACGAAGGGCGAGTTGCCGTCCACATACCGGCCAGCGGCCATCAGATAGCCGAGCAAATCGTCAGCGAAGCCGAGCTGCGCCTGGTCCAGGCCGTCCGGCAGGTCCACGAGATACCCCCGCCGCGAAACAACCCGACCGTCTCCAACTCGCCGCCCAATTTTCAGGCCTGACCGCCGCTAAAGCCCCCCGAGCCGCCCCTCCATGCCCGCCTACCACTCGTCGGGCCCACCAAGACGCAGATACCGCACCAACCCCTCCCGCATCGTCTTAACGTCGCCCGCCCCCTGCGCCGAGTTTACCACCAGGCGCAACGCCTTGCGCCGAACCTCAGCCCCCTTGGCCTGCCGGAAATAACGCTCCGCCGCCGCCACCGCACGCTCCGGACGACCAGCCAGCAAATGAACCCAACACAAGCGAATCCATGCGTCGTGGATCGTGGCGTCCGCATCAACCACCCGCTCCAGCGCCGCCGCCGCCGAGTCGTACTCGCCCAGCTCAGCCAACACCTGCCCCAGACCAACCCGCGCCATGAGCGACTGATCGTCCTGCTCAATTTTCGCCTCCAGCCGCCGCCGCAATCGCCTCGACTCAGCCCGGTCCACCGCCCCCTTGCTCACCAGGTGCATACGCTGCAACACCACGGGCGGGAAGGTCTCACCACAAGCAAAACTAGCGATAAACCCAGCAAAACTCGGCAGATCCCTGACCAGCACCACGTCGTTATCATCCCAGTAAACCATCGCCCAGCCTGGATTGTCATACCGCTCGACAGCCGGTCCGACGGTCTGAGGCCGCCACCGCTCCAGACGGATCACCGCCCCATATTCGTCCAACTTGTCCAGCCACCCGTCGGCTCGTCTCATAATCCGCCCATAATCGGCGAATAATTGCCGCGGATAGTCCCAGTTCCGCCCGTCGATAAACGCTTGGCAGCCAAGCGGATACAAACGCCAGTGGACGTAGCCGCCCCATTCATAATTGGCAAAGGTCGGACCCCGAAGCTCATCCCGCTCGACCATCCAGTCCACCGCCTTGACCGGAAACAGCTCGCCCTCGAGCCCCCACCCGGGGCGGCGAACCTCGCTGCCCATGGTCAACATCGCCACCGCCACCACCAGCCAGAACGCCCACAGCCCTCCCCCCAACGCCCGACCAACCCCGGCCTTACCATCTATCCTTGCGATCAATTCCGAC
>SDBT01008674.1_pt1 | contig 16568 bp, 9 predicted proteins | sample 2277101 | NCBI WGS metagenome assembly SDBT01 (sample SAMN10404973, study PRJNA504765) | marine sediment metagenome | isolation source: marine sediment core GS10_PC15, 103 cmbsf | place: Arctic Ocean: Southern Knipovich Ridge | collected 2010 | reverse complement strand
GGCTGGACCCGGACAGGCTCTTGGTGCTGCGCAACTGCCCGGACGAGGAGCTGTTCACGCCCTCGGAAGACGCCGGGTCGATGCGCTTCGACGGCCTGCGGATCGTCCTTCACGGGACCCTGATGCACCGCTACGGCGTGGACGTGCTGCTTCAAGCCTTCGCCATCGTCGTCCGGAAGAGGCCCGGGGCCCGCCTGGACGTCTTCGGCGAGGGCGACCTGGCCCCGCTGCTCGAGCGCATGGCCGCCGAGCCGCCCCTGGCCGGCCGGGTGACCCTGCACGGCGACGTGCCCCAGGAGACCCTGGTCGGGGAACTCGCGTCGGCCGACCTGTGCGTGGTGCCCAACCGGTCGGATTCGTTCACCGACCTGCTGCTGCCCACCAAGCTGCTCGAGGCGCTGCGCATGGGCCGCGCCACGATCGCCTCGGCCACCCCGGTCATCCGCGAGACCTTCGGCCAGGGCGAGGTGGAGCTAGTCCCGCCCGGCGACCCGCGGGCCCTGGCCGCGGCGATCGAACGCCTGGCCGCGGACGGCCGGGCCCGGCAAAGGCTCGCCGAGCGTGGGATGCGGGCGGCGGAGCGGTTTTCGTGGGAGAGGGAGAAGGAGAAGCTGCTCGGGATGTACCGCGAGCTTATCACGAGGTCTTCACGTCGGCGTCGACGTAGGCGTAGACGTCGGCGGCCTTTTCAGTGGCATCCTGGAGCTCCCGCTGTACCTCATTGAAATTCCGCCGACGTCGACGTCGACGCCGACGCCGACGTGGCGAGGTGTGCGCTTGTTGCAATAGGAGCACTCCGGCTGACCCGTGTTCAATCACGGTGTCGTCGTCGCAGCCATCCCAGCCCCGCCAGCAGCCCCAGCAACGCGCCGGCGCCGGCCGGGCTTCCGTTCGTGCCGCAGCCGCAGCCTCCGCCGGTCACCTGGTTGCCTTCCTGCCAGATGGAGCAGCGATCCTCGGCGTCGTCCGGGCAGGGGTCGACGTCGTCGCAGGCGCCGTCGGCATCGCTGTCCGTGCAGCCCATGCACGCGTCGAGCGGGTCGGTCGGGCAGGGGTCGACGCAGGTGGGCTTGCCGTCCTCGTCGGGGTCGGTCTGGTCCGCGCAGCCGCTGCAGGCGTTGTCCGGGTCGCCGGGGCAGGGGTCCGCATCGTCGCACAGGCCGTCCGCGTCGGTGTCCGGGCAGCTGCAGTCGGGATCCGGGTCGTCTGGGCAGGGATCGAACGCGTCGCAGATCCCGTCGTCGTCCAGGTCCTGACAATCCGGGCAGTCGGGATTCGGGTCGTCGGGGCAGGGATCGAGCGCGTCGCAGATACCGTCGTCGTCGGAATCCTGGCACGGCACGCAGGAGTCGAACGGGTCGTTCGGACAGGGATCCACGCAGGTCGGCTTGCCGTCGCCGTCGGGATCGGACTGGTCAGCGCAGGCTCCGCAGGTGTTGTTCGGATCGCCCGGGCAGGGGTCCACGTCGTCGCAAACATCGTCGTCGTCCTCGTCGGTGCAGGGGATGCACTCGTCCAGGGGGTCCTGGGGACACTCGTCGACGGCGTTGCAGATGCCGTCGTCGTCGTCGTCCGCGCAATCCTCGCAGAGGTCGTCCGGGTCGTCGGGGCAGATGTCGAGATCGTTGCAGACGCCGTCTTTGTCGGCGTCGTCGCACGGGATGCACAGGTCGTGGGGGTCGTAGGGGCAGGGGTCGACGCAGGTGGGTTGGCCGTCGCCGTCAGGGTCGGACTGATCGGCGCAGGCCCCGCAGGTGTTGGTCGGATCGTCCGGGCAGGGGTCGTCGAAGTCGCAGATGCCGTCTTCGTCGCCGTCCGTGCAGATCCCGCAGGTGTTGGTCGGGTCGTCCGGGCAGGGGTCGTCAACGTCGCAGATGCCGTCTTCGTCCCGGTCGGTGCAGAGACACGAGTCGGTCGGATCTTCGGGGCAGATGTCGAACGCGTCGCAGACGCCGTCGAAGTCGCGGTCGTCGCAGGGCACGCAGGAGTCGATCGAGTCATCCGGGCAGGGGTCGATGCAGGTGGGCAGGCCGTCGCCGTCCGGGTCGGACTGGTCGGCGCAGGCGCCGCAGGAGTTGGCCGCGTCGCCCGGGCAGGGATCCACGTCGTCGCAGACTCCGTCGCCGTCGCCGTCGGCGCAGGCCGCGCAGGCGTTGGTCGGGTCGCCGCGACAAGGGTCGTTGACGTCGCAGATGCCGTCCTGATCGACGTCGGTGCAGCCCTGGCAGGAGTCGGTCTGATCATCCGGGCAGATGTCGAACGGGTTGCAGATGCCGTCGCCATCGGCGTCGTCGCACGGGACGCACAGGTTGTCCGGGTCGTCGGGGCACGGATCGGCGCAGGTAGGAAGGCCGTCTCCGTCCGGGTCCGCCTGGTCGACGCACCCGCCGCACTGGTTGGCGGGATCGAACGGGCAGGGATCCACGTCGTCGCACAGCCCGTCGGCGTCGACGTCGGTGCATTCCGAGCAGGTGTCGGTCGGGTCGTCGCGGCAGGGATCGACAACGTCGCAGATGCCGTCTTCATCGAAGTCGGTGCAATCATGGCAGGCGTCGGTCGGATCATCGGGGCAGATGTCGAACTCTTCGCAGATACCGTCTCCGTCCGAGTCGGAGCACGGCACGCACTGGTCGAGGTGATCGTCGGGGCAGGGGTCTTCCGCGTCGCAGGTGCCGTCGCCGTCGGCGTCCTGGAAGGTGTTCGAGCAGTCGTTCAGGAAGTCGCAGACGTCCATGGTGCAGTCGTCGAGGTCGTCGCAGTTCGCGTCGTTCACCACGTTGTCGCAGCTGTCCGTGCCCTCATCGCAGCTGTCGTCGGTGCAGCCCACCGAGTCGTCGCAGTCGGGCGCTGCGCCCGCCAGGCAGTCCGTCGCCGCATCGCAGGTCTCGGCCCCGTTGCACCACAATGCGTCGTCGCAGTTCGCGTCGTTCGCGATGTTGTCGCAGGTGTCCGTGCCCTCGTTGCAGCTGTCGTCGGTGCAGCCCACCGAGTCGTCGCAATCAGGCGCCACTCCCGCCTGGCAGTCCAGCACCGCGTCGCAGGTCTCGGCCCCGTTGCACCACAGGGTGTCGTCGCAGTTCGCGTCGTTTGCGATGTTGTCGCAGATGTCCGTGCCCTCGTTGCAGCTGTCGTCGGTGCAGCCCACCCCGTCGTCGCAGATGGGCGCCGTGCCCGGCTGGCAGCCGAACAGCGCATCGCAAGTCTCGGCGCCGTCGCACCAGAGGCCGTTGTCGCACAGTGAGTCGTCGGGCGTGTATGCGCATGCGTCGACGACGTCGTCGCAGGTGTTCACGGTGCAGGCCACGCCGTCGTCGCAGACCACCGCTATCCCCGGCTGGCAGTCGGCCGCGGAGTCGCAGGTCTCGGTGCCGTCGCACCAGAGGCCGTTGTCGCACAGGGAGTCGTCCGGAGTATTGACGCAGGTGTCGGTGATCTCGTTGCAGGTGTCCACGGTGCAGGAGACCCCGTCGCTGCAGTCGGGCGGGGTGGAAGCGCCGCACAAACCGGACGAGCAGATCTCGTCGCCGTTGCACCACTCGCCGTCTGTGCATGCGGTGCCGCAGGTTCCGCAGTTGTTCGGGTCCGTGTCGAGATCCTGCGAGGGGTTGAAGTTCAACGGGCAGTTGTCCGCGCCGTCGAGCACGCTGTCGCCGTCCGTGTCCGGGTTGTTGGGGTCGGTCTCGTTCGCGTCCACCAGGCCGTCCAGGTCCAGGTCCTCTTCTCCGTCCAAAAAGCCGTCGCTGTCGGAATCCGGGTCGGTCGGGTCGGTGGTGCTGGCGGGGTCCAGGTCGGGGACGAACACGGCCGGATCGGTCCCCAGGAGCGGGCCGCCCCCGTCCGGGTCGGCCACGCCGGTGGTCTCGCCGACCTCGGTCCCGTCCGCCACGCCATCGCCGTCCGTGTCGGGATTCAGAGGATTGGTTACATAGCCGTCCAGCCCGGCCACGACCTCCTCGCCGTCGGACAGCCCGTCGTCGTCGGAGTCCGCGTCCTGCGGATCGGTGCCCAGGCCGATCTCCACGCCGTCGGACAGGCCGTCGCCGTCCGTGTCGAAGTCCACCTCGAAGGTGGTGGAAGCGGACGCTATCAGGGCGCCGCAGGAGGTCTCCCAGAGGACCTCGGCCGTGTAGGTGCCGGTGACGAGATAGGCGCAGGACGTGATCGTGAAGGCCAGGTCGGCCCGTTCCCCGGCATAGAGTGGCAGCACGTCGTCGGTGTGGGAGACCTCCACGCCCGAGAAGGCCGCGAAGGTGCCGTCATCTAGAAGGATCTGCGTGCCGTCCGGGGTCAACACCCGGGTGACTGCCAGAGTTGCGGAGTAGGGGGCCATGAGGTTGAGGTTGGTAAGCTCGGCCGCGATGGTCAGGTTGTCGCCCGGCAGTGACGGCGAGGGCAGGGCGCTGAGCGAACCGACCGTTCCGCTGCGCTCGTGCATGATGGTGATCGAGTCCAGCTGGCTCGGGCCGCTCAGCAGGTCCCATAGCTCGACGGTCCAAACGCCCAGGGGATCGCCGGCGCCGAACACACGTGACGTGAAGGCGCTGCCGCGCGCGTCGGTGTTGACCACGTCCGCCCCGATCTGGTACCGGCCGACCTCGCCTTCAATAAGGCCGGAGGCCGAGATGAAGACGGTCTCGCAGGTGGCGAAAAGGGTGGCCTGGTGCTGGTACAGATCGTCCATGAAGGTCTGCAGCAGGGCGACGACCAGCTCTCCGATGGCGGTGTCCTGCACCAGGGGCTCGCTCGTCGAGGTGGCGGTGACCGTGACCGAGTCGATAGTTCCCATCGGGGTCGCGTCCGGGACCGCCACCTGGGCCACGAGGCTGCAGCGCCCGCCCATGGCGTCGAGCACGTCGCTTGCGATGATGGGCAGCCCGTCCTCGATGCTGCCGTTCCCGTTCGGATCGGACCACAGCGTAACGGCCCACCCTTGATCCGACACCGCCGTCAGGTCGAACGAGTCGGCGTCGATCCAGGCGTTGGTCAGCAGGAACGGGAAGTACGCGAACGAGTTGGCCGCCGAGAAGAGCTGGGTGCCGTCGGCGATTAGATAGTCCGGCTCGAGGGTCACCCGCTCCATCACCGTTGTGCGGTCCATGACGCTTCCCGATCTGGCCGGGAAGGCGGCCGAGAAGGCGGTCACCGTGGTCAGGTCGACCGAGCCGATCGCCGCTCCGCCCGGCACCAGCAGCTCGACGACTACGGCCGCCTGGCCGCCCTCGCCCGGCAGTAAACCGGTGTCGGGCGACCCGTCGGCGTTGGTGTCTCCGCCCGGTAGAATGCTGTCCCAGGCGCCGTCGCCGTCGGTGTCCTGGGCCAGCAGCTGGCCGTCGGACGGGTCGCCGTCGCCGTCCGGGTCGGAGTACAGGTCGATCGGCCAGCCCAGCGACGATGCGGCCTGCAGCTCCGCCGTGTCGGCAGCGCCGCCGTTGTTGATCACCACGTGGCCGTAGCGCACGTACTGCCCGGGCATGGCGGCGCCGTCGCGGTCCGGGTGGACGGTCAGGTATCCGATGTAGAGCTGGTCCTCGGTCCAGTCCGCGATCGAGGGATCGGCCTGGTACGCGACGTCCAGGTGGATCAGGTCGCTGGCCGCCTCCAGCCCTGCCGGCACGTCGACCTGCAGCACAAAACCGAAAGAACCGGCCGAGGCCAGGTAGATGTCGAGGCACCCGTCCGAGTCGGTGTCCCAGGACAGATTCGGAGCGGTGTCCGAGGCGTCTGCGAAATCCCCGTCCCCGTTGGCGTCCACGGCCATGAGCTCGCCGTCGGCCGGGTCGCCGTCTTCGTTCGGGTCGGACCACCAGGTCAGCGACAGGCCCCGGGCGGAGACGCCGTCGAGATCGAACTGGCCCTCCTGGTTGCCCATGTTCTCGATCAGGTGGGGCAGAAGGACCGTGGAAGGGCAGGCGGCGCTGCGCACCCAGGCCGGGCTGATGCGCACCCCGGCGTAGCCGAACGAGCCGATGCCGCCGCCGGGAGCACCCATGTTGTCCACCACGTTTCCCAGGCCGTTGCCGTTGGCGGCCGAGACGTGCCATAGCAGCGGTGTGCCCACCGAGACTCCCAGGTCTGCCCAGGGAATGGAGGTCTCGAAATGCGTTCCGCTGGCATTGCCGCCAAAGCGAGTGACGTAGGTCACGAGACCGGCGCCGAGAGAGCCCGGCATCTTGTGCCCGTCGGCGAACCCGCCGCCGTCGACCAGTGAGTCGCCTCCCACGAGGAATGGCGAATACAGGAACAACTCGCGCTTGGTGCTCTGATTGGACCCCGACCAGCCCACCTCGAGCACCATCTCGTCATCCTCGACCAGGCCGTCTCCGTCCAGGTCCATGATGAAGTAGAAGCTGATGGTGTTGTTCACCGAGCCGAAACGTTCCACCAGCATGTAGACCTCGTTGGCGTTGTAGGTCCAGGCAAAGGTGAGCAGGTCGCGGCCCGCGCCGCCGCCCACCGGGCAGTCCCGGTCGGGGCTGTCCGTGCAGAATGTATAGCTCGATCCGTCGCCGTCGTGGGAGACCTGGACCGGGTTGACCAGCACCGTCTGCCAGTCGGACAGGTCCCCGTCGACCGTGATGTCCACCAGCGTCGGCGGGTTTGTCTGGGCGCCGGCCGTGGCCGCCCAGGACAGCAGGAAGGCCAGGGAAACCACCAGTACTCCACATCGGTTCTTCGTGGATCGATTCATTTCCACCTCTTCTCCATACTCTAGATATTGAGCCATTTTGCTGTTGCTGTAAAGAGCATTTGACCTCGGATTCGATTTTTGTTAGATGAAACAAGGTGATCGGGCGAAAAGACAGCGCCGTTGAACGGGTCGTCAAGGTCGTGCTGGACCTCGGCGCCCTGTTCCTGGCCGCCAACCTGGCCTTCGACCTGCGCTACTACGTGGACTGGGGCGAACTGCTAGAGCCGGGGCCGGCACCCTGGGGCGCGCTGTACCAGGCCCTGCCGTACATGCTGCTGGGCTGGTTCGTGTTCTTCTCCACCTTCGGGCTCTACCGTCCCGACCTGCGGCGCAGGGAGGAGTTCTCCCTGCTCGCCAAGGCCTCGGCCACGGCCTTCGCCCTGATCTTCGCGGCCGCGTTCTTCTACCGGGGATTTTCCTACTCGCGGGCGGCGGCCCTGTTCATGGCGCCGCTGGCCTTCGTGTTCGCCGTGTCCTTCAGGCTGGTGTTCAGGGCGGCCATGGGTCATCTCCTGCGCTGGCTCACGGTCAGGGAGCGGCTGGTGGTGGTCGGGTACACCGCCGAGACGGCAAAGCTGCTGGGCAGGATACGGCGACCGGACAACCCGTACGAGCTGATCGGAATCCTGAGCCGCGAGGGTGAGGAGTTGCCTGCGGAGGCCGGGCGAATGGGCGTCCCGGACGACCTCCCCCGGGTGATCGAGCAGCAGCGGCCGGACCGGGTGCTGCTGATCTCCGCGGCCCTCGACCGCGCCGAGCTGATGAACGCCATCGACGCCTGCCTCGATCACCGGGTTCCCTGGGCCGTGGTGCCCGACCTGTACGACCTGCTCCTGGACCGGCTGCACATGGACGAGGTGGTCGGCGTCCCGGTGATGGGCCCCAGGGGCTCGAACATCGTCGGGATGAACCGGGTGGTCAAGCGGACCGTGGACATGGTCCTGGCGGTCCTGATGCTGGTGATGGCGGCGCCGTTCATGGCCCTGGTGGCCCTGGCGGTCAAGCTCGGATCGAGGGGCCCGATCCTGTTCGTCCAGGAGCGGGTGGGGCGCGGGGGCCGCGGGTTCCGCCTGTACAAGTTCCGCTCCATGTACGTGGACGCGGACGAACGGGCGGCCCGGGCGGCCCGCCGGGCCATGAGCGAGGTGATCGACGGCGGCTGCGCCGAGGTCGACCAGGGCGTCAAGCTGTACAAGCTGAAGAACGACTCGCGCATCACCCCGACAGGAAGGTTGATCCGGCGCTTCTCGTTGGACGAGCTGCCCCAGTTGTTCAACGTGCTGACCGGCGACATGAGCCTGATCGGGCCGCGGCCTGCGGTTCCGAACGAGGTGGAGCAGTACCGCGAGCGGCACCGGAGGAGGCTCGAGGCCCAGCCCGGCATTACCGGCCTGTGGCAGGTGTCGGGCAGGAACCGGCTCTCGTTCGACGAGATGGTGGAGCTGGACATCCACTACATCGAGAACTGGTCGGCCGGGCTGGACATCCGCATCTTCGCAAAAACCATGGTGGCGGTGCTGTTCTCGCGGGGCTACTGATCGATGCCCGAAAACGACGAGACCCTGGACCGGATCTGCGGCCAGCTTGAAATCTACCAGGCCCGCCGCGGATACCGCTTCGGCATCGAGGCCCTGCTGCTGGCCGGGTTCGTCAGGCCCGGGCGCCGGCGTCTGCTGGACCTGGGCACGGGCAGCGGGGTGCTGCCGCTGGTGCTGACACACTTCGGCAAGGTAGAATCGGCCGTGGGCGTCGAGATCCAGCCCGCCCTGGCGGACAGGGCCCGTCGCTCGGTCGCGCACAACGGCCTGGCCGGGCGGGTGGAGATCGTCGAGGCCGACCTGCGCGCCCCACACGACCGGCTGGAGCCGGCCGGCTTCGACCTGGTGGTGTGCAATCCTCCGTACGGCCGGGCCGGCACCGGCGACAGGAGTCCCAACCGCGAGAAGGCCCTCGCCCGCCACGAGGTCCAGGTCACCTTGGAAGACGTGGTGGCCGCGGCGGCCAGGCTGGTCGCGGTCCGCGGACCGTTCGACGCGGTAGTCCCGCCTGCGCGCCTGCCCGAGCTGCTGGCCCTGTGCGCGGATCACGACCTCAGACCCGCCCGCCTGCGCCTGGCCCACGGCCGCGCAGAGCTTGGGGCCAAGCACTGCCTGGTGGAGGCGATTCGCGCAGGGAGGATGGATCTCGCCGTCGAGCCGCCGCTTGTTATTTATGACGAAACAGGCGCTTATACGTCAGAAGTTCAAGAGATGCTTTACCCATCGAAAATGGGCTAGTCCACGCCGGGATACCAGTCGAACGACAGGATCGTCACCCCGTGATCAAACACCTCGATCTCGTACTCGCCCAGGAGCACCTGGTTGCCGTCGGCGTCCTGGGCCAGGCATGAGACCCGGTGGCTGCCGGTCTGAAGGCCGATGGCGGCGTAGGTGCCGTTGACGTTGCTCGAGTCCCGGGAGCGGTCCGGCCGGGGGTTTTCAGCGTTGGTGAAGTAGGTCAGCTTGGTGGGCTTGTCCACCACCCCGCAGCGCACGTTCTTCACGAAGTTGTAGGCGCAGTCGCGGATGGTGCCGGCCACCGCGCCCTGGTTCTCGGGCAGCTCGGAGATACCGACCGCCATCAGGATCACAGCGTAGGTGGTGGCGCTGATGGCGAACGCCCGCCAGGGGTGCAGCTCGATGGTCATACCGGTGCGCGGGTCGGCCACAGAAGAGCGGGTGTCGAAGACGAAGTTGCCCGTGCCGTCGTCCTCGGCCAGGTCGGCCCACAGCACCAGGTTGTACTTGTAGGTGGTGATGAATCCCTTGTCAGGGTCGTAGGTCTTGAGGATCAGCGGGGTGTTGGTTGGCACATCGGCGAACTCGAAGGCGCCCCAGTACTTGCAGCCGTCCCTGTCGGAGGTGCTGGCCATGTCCCACTGGGTACTGCCGGTCGGGTCCTGGCCCACGCGGTACAGGGCCACGAGCATGTTGTCGGTCACGTCGCCGATGCCGAATGCGTCCACGCATCCGCGGAAGGTGACCGTCGCCGGGCCGTCAGGCGCGGGCAGCCCGCAGAAGCCGTCCCTGCAAGCCAACTGGGTGCCGGCGTCGTCCATGGGGCAATCGGCGTCAACGGCGCAGGCGTCGATGTTGTGGCAGCTCAGGTCCGCGGCGCCCTCGCTGATGTACTCGACCTTCTCCTTGCTGTCCTCCGTGTACCATTCCTCACGGAAGGCCTCGGCGGGGCTGTCGGCCCGGGGCACGCACACGGAGTCGTTGATGCAGTCCTCCGAGCTGGCGCATACCGCCAGGCCGCATGTCTCCCCGCCGTCGGGCAGGCCGTCGCCGCCGTTGCCGTTGCAGCCGGACAGCAGCAGGGGCAGCAGGAAAATGGCCAGGGTCGCGACCGGTCTTGCAGATCTTCTCATGGGTCCTCTCCGTGGTCGGTTGATCGGGTTCGTTCCCCTCTGTCTACAGCAGGTTTTCGGGTCGCGTCAAGGCGCCGCAGCCGGGCCACGGTGGCGCGGCGGACCGCCGAAGCCAGGTCGGGGTCGGAAAGCTCCGCGGCCGCCCGCTTTGCGCGGTCGCGCATGTCCTGGTCTTCCGGGGCCATCTCCACCCCGGGCTCGGGCGGCTCGATCGGCGGCATGGGCTCGGTCAGGACCACCTTGAGATCCTCGACCCACTTTCCGGGCAGCAGCGCCTTGAGGCGCTCGAGGATGGCCGGGGCCAGGTAGGTCATCTCGGACGCCCAGGAGGCGTCGTCGACCGCCAGCCGCAGGGTCTTGCGCACCAGCCGGACCGGCGCCACGTGGGCGGCCACGTACTCGCCGGCCGCCCTGGGCCACCTGGCGCGGATCACCTCCAGCTTGGCCAGGGCAGCGAAGCGCCAGCGCCTGGCGCTCCTGTCGATCAGCTCGCCCAGCCTGACCGGGGCGGGCAGGCGCCTGCGGAATCTGCGTCTGCGGCCTGGCATCGGGGGTAAGGTAGCACGGGTTTGTGATGGGTTTCAATTCGCCTTGTACCCCGATGGGGCGGGGTGGTAGGTTGGCCGTCATGGACCCGGATGCGCTGAAGGAGGTGGCGAGGAAGATCGCGGCCGGGAAGAAGAACGTGGCCTTCACCGGCGCGGGCATCAGCGTGGAGTCGGGCATTCCCGATTTCCGCTCGGCCGGCGGGCTGTGGGAGCGGTTCGATCCCATGGAGTACGCCACCATCGACGCCTTCCGGGCCGATCCGACCAAGGTCTGGGGCATGCTGGCCGAGATGCACGAGGTGGTCGAGCGGGCCAGGCCAAACCCGGCCCACCGCGCCCTGGCCCGGCTCGAGGAACTGGGTCTTCTCGCGGGCGTGATCACGCAGAACATCGACAACCTGCACCAGGAGGCCGGCTCGAACAACGTGATCGAGTTCCACGGCAACGCGCGCAGGCTGGTGTGCGCCTGCGGCTTTGCCGAGAGCGCCAAGGCCACCATGCGCCGCATGGCCGAGCAGGGCCGCCCGATGCCGCCGCGCTGCGAGCGCTGCTTTGCTGTGCTCAAGCCCGACGTGGTGTTCTTCGGCGAACCCATCCCGCCCCGGGCCCACCGGCTTGCCCTTCAGCTGTCCGAGGCGCCCGACGTTTTCCTGGTGGTGGGCACGTCGGCGGAGGTCGCTCCGGCGTCCTACCTGCCGGTCGTGGCCAGGAGGACCGGCGGCACGGTAGTGGAGGTCAACCTCGAGCCCACCCCGCTGTCCGACGGGATCGCCGACTTCGCGTTTCGCGGCCAGGCCGGCGAGGTTCTGCCGGCGCTCGTGCAGGAGGTCGAGCGGCTCGTTTGAGCACTTGACATTTGGCTCGGTCTGGCCTAGAAATTTACCAAATCCGCAAAATGGACGGATCGAATCGATGCGAGCATTCATTTTCAACCGAACGGAGGAAAGAACATGAGAAAGCTGTTGAACATGATCCCGCTGCTGGCGCTTGCCGTGGCGCTGGCGGCAACCTTTGGCATGGTCGGCTGCGGCGGCGGCAATGGAGACCCAGATTGCGCAGACACTCCCGACACCCCGAATCTCTGCTCCCAGGATGACCAGTGCCACGAGTGCTGCGACAGTGACCACTGCGCTGACAACGAGTACTGCGATGATGACTTCGTGTGTAAGCTGGACTGCGAGCCGGAGGACGGTGACTGCTCCAGCGATCGCGGTGTCTGCTGCGACGGGCTCGCCTGCGACGTGTTCTACGACAAGTGCGTGGCCGTATGCACTGCGGACGAGGACTGCCCGCCCACCCATGAGGACGTGCTCTTCAATGAAGACCTGCTGTGCCAGGCCGCCGGCTACTGCGACTTCAAGCACTGTTCCAGCGACGCCAACTGCGAACCCGGCACGGTTTGCTACATCGGCGACTGCGTCACCCCGGTCGATTGTTCCCAGATTGACTCCTGCAAGGTGGTCCCCGCGTCGGCCGTCACCCAACTGGATACCGAGGTCGCCTTATCCGCCACCGCGTTCATGACCTCGGGCGCCATGGCCCCGGGCGTCATATTCGAGTGGACCTCTGACAACGTCGACATCGCCGCGGTCGCGGACGGCGTGGTTACCGGCGGGACCGCCACCGGCACCGCCACCATCACCGCCAGAGTAGCCGGCTGCACGGACCCGGAGATAACCAGTGACGCCAGCGTGCTGAACTACGGCGAGGTCATACTGGGCACCCGGGTGGCGGCCATCGACGAGATGACCGGCCAGCCCATCGAGGGCATCACGGTCGAGATCGAAGGCGCGGCCGCGGCCGTTGTCACCGACGCCCTCGGCGTGGCGCAGTTCGACGACGTGGACCTGGCCGCGGCCGCGGCCACGGTCACCCTGTCGCACGCCGGCTACGGCTACGTCTCGTTCGTGGACGCCGGATCCAACGACCTGATCGCCCACCTGGGCGAGATCCCCGACCCGGACGTGGCGGGCGGCTACCAGGGCCACTTCGACTTCTCCAAGATCATCTGCGGCCCGGACGACTCATGCGAGATCAGCCTGGGCCTGACCGGCGCCTCCATCCCGGGCAACCTGTTCAACCTGAACCTGGACGTGCTGATCGGCGAGCTTCTGTGCACCGACATCGAGCTTGGCGGCACCTCCGAGACCGTCCCCCTGCCGGGCGGCCTGGTGATCTGCCTGAACGATACCTGCTTCAAGGAGGACTACAGGGTCACCGGCGTGGAGGGCACCCGGGTGGCCTGGGCCCTGGGCGGCAAGCTCAACCTGGCCGACGTGATCGAGATCCTCGGCCCGATAATCTCCGACCCCGACAACCTCGACATCGGCGAGATCCTGGGGGCCGTGCTGCCCCTGTTCGCCGGGTTCAACACCGCGGTGATTCCCAACGTCGAGATCGTCCCGATCCTCAAGGTGGCCGACGCGGACGACATCAACTGCGACGAGGACACCTCCGACCTGGTGCCCGACTACGCCAACTTCCCCGAGCTGGAGAGCGGCGACATGGTCCTGAAGATCCCCATGGACAAGACCTTGACCGTCGACGTGGACACCCTGCCGTCGGACGGCGCGGACGGCTACCTGTACGACGGCGTGATCGTGCTGGGCGGCGTGCTGGTGCGTGACGCCGGCCTGGTGCCCCTGGGCCTGAGCGCCGGCATGGACGCCCCGACCGCCGAGGACGTGCCGGACGGCCAGATCGATTCCTTCGAGCTGAAGCTGTCCGACGTGGCCGGCCGTTTGCCCGAGGGGAGCTACCAGCGGGCGATCGTGGTCCTGGCGCTGAACATCGGCAAGCTGTCCGACTCTGAGAACACCGATCCCATGGTCATCGCCGGCCAGGTGCACCTGGTGGACCAGTTCGACGGCACCCTGAACGTGAACAACTTGATGGGGCCGGCCGAGTACACCTTCGACCCCGAATCGGCCAATCCTCGCCAGGTGAATCTCATCTCGGTCCCGGCCGGCATCGACTACGTGCTGATGCTGCTGTCCTCGGACGCCGGCTCATGGCAGGTGCTGCACCCGGGAACCATCGGCCTGTTCGACCTGCCGGACGCGCCTGTCGCCGGCGACCGGGCCGCCGGCATGGGGCTGGTGGCCCTCAAGCTGGCCGGCGACGTGACCTACCAGGACCTGATCGAGTTCAACGGCACCAACATGAACGACCTGGTCTCGCTGGTCTCGGAGTTCGTGATCGTTTACGCCGGCGAAGGCGGCGGCCTCGATATCAGCTGCGCAACCGGCGCCTCCAGGGGCTGCCTGCCGGCCCTGACGGTCATGCTGCTCGGCCTGGCCCTGCTGCTGCGGCGTAGGCGGTGAGCGGCGTTCCGTAGACATCGAGCTCGTACAAACGACGGGCCGCGGGCGACCGCGGCCCGTCTTCGTTTTTTCGCGTTGTGGACATTTCCCCCGCCTACCTGCTACACTCGTTTGGTTCCGGTCGACAGACGGCGCAGGAGAACGAGCCTTGGCCCGCAAGAACGAGACTGTCGTCACGGTGATATCCAAGATCACCGACCGGCCCGCGCCGACCGAGGCGGCCCTGGTGGTCATCTACGGGATGGACCTGGGCAAGAAGTACAACCTGGACAAGGAGTCGATCATCATCGGCCGCTCGGCCAAGAGCGAGATCCAGGTGGACCAGGAGTCGGTCTCGCGCAGCCACGCCAAGATCGTCGCGGCCGGCAAGCACTTGGTGATCAAGGACCTGGGCAGCACCAACGGCACCTACGTCAACGACGAGCAGATCGACGAGTCGCGCCTGCGTGACGGGGACATGGTCAAGATCGGGCGGACCATCTTCAAGTTCCTGTCCGGCGGCAACATCGAGAACGCCTACCACGAGGAGATCTACCGGCTGACCACGGTGGACGGCCTGACCCAGGTATACAACAAGCGCTACTTCATGGAGAACCTGGAGCGGGAGCTGTCGCGCTGCCAGCGCTACGGGCGCGACCTGGCGCTCCTGATCTTCGACATCGATCGCTTCAAGCGAATCAACGACTCGTACGGACACCTGGCCGGCGACCACGTGCTGACGCAGATGGCCGATGTCGTCAAGGACAACATCCGCCGGGAGGACTTCCTGGCCCGCTACGGCGGGGAGGAGTTCGCCATCATCCTGCCGGAGGTCGATCACCCCGGCGCCATGCTCATGGCCGAGAAGGTGCGCCGGCTGATCGAGGAGCAGGATTTCGTCTTCGAGACCGTCACCCTGCCGGTCACCGTATCGGTGGGCGTGGCTTCCCACACCGAGGAGATCGGCGAGGCCCTGGACTTCATCCGGGAGGCCGACCGGCGCCTCTACGAGGCCAAGAGGGCCGGCCGCAACCGCGTGGCGGGCTGAGCACCCGCTTCTTCAGCTGCCCAGGAACGGGTGCTTGCGCTCGGCCAGCAACTCGTCGATCATCTGCTGGATGGTGCCGCGGACGAGTTCCACCTTGTCCATCACCCGCATCGGCGCTTCGGCCTCCTCGGGAGACACGGGCGGGAAGAGGATCGGCTCGCCGAAGCGGATCATCCACTTGCTCGGCAGCGGCAGCAGACCCAGGGGCCCCAGCCAGGGAAAGGTGGGCGTGACCGGCACGTAGGGCAGGCCCAGGGACTTGGCCAGCCAGCCCAGCTTTGCCAGCATGGGGTGGATCTCCTCCGCCCCGACCACTGCCACGGGCACGATCGGGCTGCCGGTTCGCAGGGCCAGCTTGACGAACCCGCCCCGGCCGAAGCGCTGCAGCTGATAGCGGTGGCGGTACAGCTTGCCGATGCCCTTGACCCCCTCGGGGAAGACCCCCACCAGGTGCTCGGTCATGAGCAGACGGGTGGCGTTGTCCTGGCAGGCCCTCACCCCTCCCACCCGGTTGACGAACGGGCCCAGGAAGGGGAAGTGGAAGACGAAGTCCTCGACCAGGAAGCGCACCGGACGGGCCGCGGGCGAGGCGTTCTCGATGGCCAGACGCAGCATGATCCCGTCCCAGGGCAGCGAACCCGAGTGGTTGGCCACCAGCAGGGCCCGCCCGTTTTCGGGAATGTGCTCCACCCCGCTCAGCTCGATCCGCCAGTACTTCTCGAACAGGAACTGGAAGAACGGCCTGACCGTGTTCCAGAAGACCGGGTCGAACCCGAACGGCCCGACCTCGTCTGAGTGCCAGAACATGCCCATGTGACCCACCTTGGCGCCGTAGGTGGAAGGGCGCAGTAAGCGGGTGATCGCGTCGAGCAGGTTCAGCAGCGGGCTGCCGTGGCGCTCGACGGTCTGGAGCAGCTCCTGGCGGTCGATCTGCGCCGCCGCGTCGCGCGCCCGGCGGGCCTGCTCGGCGCTGGATACCCGTGAAGCGGGCTTCTTGCTGGGGGCCGGCCTGGCCCGTGAAGCCGGCTTCTTGTGCTTCGGCCGGGCCTTCTCGGCCGGGGCGTCGTCCGATGGTCTGGAGAAGGGATCGCGTCCGAGTACCACGGGTTTCATGGCTGACTCCTCGTCAGGCTTCCGCGCCCAGCGCCGTCTGCCGCACAGATTCGATGCGCACGTAGTCGAGCAGGGTCTCGCGCGTGGTGTACTGGAACTGCAGCCCCATTTCCCGCCGGGCGCGGGTGCCGTCGGCCACCCACAGGTAGCGCAGGTAGTCCAGGAAGTCGGGAGGCACGGTGATGGCCTGGACGGCCCAAAGGAACCCGCCCATGCGCTCGCCCAGGAAGCGCGGGATGGGCAGCGGCAGGCGGCCTGCCAGCCGCAGGATGGTCGAGAGCGGCAGCACGCCGTCGCCCACGATGTTGTACGGGCCCCGGTGATCGTGATCGACCGCGATCTTGAGCGCCATCAGGGCGTCCTTCTCGTGCACGAGCTGCATCAGCGGGTCGTGGCCCATCAGGGTGGGCACGATGCCGCGGCCCAGCAGGCGCGACATGAAGGTGTCCACCTGGCCGCC